>Ga0180438_10001157_pt1 | contig 47556 bp, 77 predicted proteins | sample SS_ome_12_FD_132455 | JGI IMG/M metagenome (GOLD analysis project Ga0180438, IMG submission 132455) | Hypersaline lake sediment archaeal communities from the Salton Sea, California, USA - SS_3_D_2 metaG | ecosystem: Environmental > Aquatic > Non-marine Saline and Alkaline > Hypersaline >...
CTACATTGAATGGATGCATAAGCCTTTCAGCATCGAGTGGAAGACTTGGGTCAAAGCGCTCAAGGGCGACCTCCGGTTCAACTTTTGGACCGAGGAGGGCTGGGAACAATTTCACGAAGAGTACGAAAAACTAGTGGAGAACATTTAGAATGGAGGAGTTGAATGAGTTGGCATTGTTCGCTGGCGCTGGAGGAGGAATTCTGGGTGGACGACTGCTTGGGTGGCGAACAGTGTGCGCAGTTGAGATCGATCCGTATTGCCGAGAGGTCCTCCTTCGAAGACAAGAAGATAAAACCCTCCGGCCTTTCCCCATCTGGGACGACATTAGAACCTTCGATGGTAGACCATGGCGTGGAAAGGTGGATGTCGTCTCTGGGGGCTTCCCGTGCCAGGACATCAGCGCCGCCGGAAAAGGTGCGGGGCTCGAGGGGGAACGATCCGGGCTTTGGTCGGAGATGGCAAGGATTATCAGTGAGGTTAGACCGAGTTTTGTCTTTGTGGAGAATTCGCCGCTTCTCCGGATTCGTGGTCTTGCCGTGGTCCTCAAAGACCTGGCCCTTCTGGGGTACGATACGGAATGGTGTCGTGTATCGGCGGAGGACTGCGGAGCGCCCCATAAAAGGGACCGGATCTGGATATTTGCCAACTCCAACGGCAAAGGCGAATATGATGGCACCGTCAATGCAGAAGTGGCTACGGCATCGGAACTTGTTTCCGACTCCAAGCGCGTGCAGTTACGGGACAAACAAAGGCAGGGCGGCCGGTCGGACAGGGAAGGAACGCCCGAGCCTGCAAACAATGGCGAAGAAAAACCTTTGGCCGACGCCGACTGCGAGGGATTGGAGATCAGGGAAAGCGAGTCCTACTACCATGAGCCGAAACAGCCGACCACTATCAGAGCGGGTGGGTGGCCAACTGAACCCGATGTGGGTCGAGTGGCTCATGGGGTGGCCCGTCGGGTGGACCGACTTAAAGCCCTTGGGAATGGACAGGTTCCACGAGTGGCTGCAACAGCATGGAAAATAATGCGGGGAGGAAGTTGACATGTCAATCCAAGTCTTGCTAAAAGAACAAAGGATGCAAAAACCGAAAAAGAAAAAGAAAAACACAACCCTCAAAGTCTTCGTGCACGAGAAAGACCTTGAGCCAGGATGTGAGAGACCCTGCGTGCTGTATGCTTGCAAGGTCCTCCGGGTCCAGCTCCACGACTACTACCAGGGGCTGCACTTCGATGTCGCTTATGGCGACAGGCCCGACGACCTGACGGCACTGTATGACCTCGTAGAGCCCGACAGGGTGATGGGGTTGATGGAATCAATCGAGACGTACATCGAGTGCGTGCTGGACGACCCCGACGAGTGGTGCCAGTGCGGGCTCAAATAAAATATCAACGAGGAGGATGATATGGATATTGCAGTAACAATCAAATTGGACAAGGCGGCCCAAAAGGCAATTGACAAGATTGTCGAGGCCATCGAAAAGACAGCATGCGGCGGGTGCGGGTCCGAAGACACCGCGGCGGCCGAGCTGCTTGAAGAGATGAAGGCCGAGAAGAAACCCGAGCCCAAGCCGGAGCCCAAGCCGGAGCCCAAGCCGGAGCCCAAGCCGGAGCCCAAGCCGGAGCCCGAGAGTGACCTCGACTTCGAGGCCGTCCGGGCGGCGATCGTGAACTACACCGGCGGCAATGCCGAGAAGCGGGCGGCGGTCAAGGACCTACTCACGAAGTTCTCAGACAGCGGCAAGCTTGCGGACGTCGACCCCTCGAATTTCGTCGGCTTCGTCGCGGCCCTGGGTGAGCTCGATGGGTAGTCACAGCAAGTATGCCCCGAGCAGTGCGAACCGGTGGCTCGCATGCCCCGGGTGCATTTCCCTTGCGGCGAAAGCACCCCCTGGGGAGTCGTCGTTCTACGCCCAGGAGGGCACCGCGGCGCATACTTTGGGGGAGCAAGCGTTGTTTCTAAAGGCCCCGGCACGTGATTGGATTGGGCAAAACCTCAATGGGATCGATGTGACCGACGAGATGGCCCGGGCAGTTCAGAAATATGTTGACTACGTGGAGTCACGACTCACCGGAACCAATGAATTCAAACTCGAGGCCCGGGTGAAATCCGAATTTGCGGGGGTCAAAGTCTTCGGCACCTCGGACGCTGTGATCATCAATGACTTTGGAGAACTGGAAATCATCGACTACAAGCACGGCTCAGGCAAGGTGGTTGAGATCCAGGACAACCCTCAGCTCATCATTTACGGTCTCATGACCATGGATGGGTTGCCTGATTATGAATTCACTCACTTGAGGATCACCATCGTGCAGCCCCGGGCGCCACACGTGGACGGCCCAGTCCGGTCGACCACCTACACCCTGGCCGAGCTGGACGAGTGGCGCGAGCGCTTCACCCAAGCGATACAGCGGACCCTCGACGAGCCAGACACCCACATCCCAGGGACCCATTGCCACTGGTGTCCCGGTATCACTATGTGCCCGGCGCTCCGCAAGGAAGCCTCGGACACCGCTGCACAGGAGTTCAGTGCTGTCGTTGACGGTATGACCCCGGAGCAATACAGAGACGAACTGCAGAAAGAGGCCCGGGTCCTTGAGTACTTCAAGAAACTCAAAGAGCGGGCGGCCCAGCTCGTTTCGGACGGTACCCTTGAAATCGACGGTTACAAAGCCGTGCAGGGGTATGGTCACCCGAAGTGGAATGCTCCGGATGTGATTGCAAAGAAACTGAAAAACAAAAAATTCAAAGCCGCCGACATCTATGAGAAGAAACTGATCTCACCGTCGAAGGCTTTAAAGTTGTTCGGTGAGCCCTACAGGGAGTTCATTGAGGCTCACTCGACCCGAAAGAAAACGAGGATGCTGTTAGTCCCAGTGAAGGACAAGACAGCAAAGGAGGATTTTGACAATGAGTAAAGCAAGAATCATGACCCCCGCATTTCGTGTGGCGTTTCCCGAAGTGTTCGTGCCCGGCGGCATGGACCCGGCCAAACCCAAGTACAGTATTACCATGCTGTTCGACAAAACCGAGGACATCTCGGAACTCAAGCGGATCGCTCAGGCGGCAGCGGTTGAGAAGTGGGGAGACAAGGTCCCCGCGGGCATCCGGAAACCCTTCCGCGATGGCGACGAGACTGCCTGGGCCGGGTTCCCCGGAAACACCTTCGTGAAGGCCGCGACGAAATTTCAGCCCGGCCTGGTCGACGCCAACGTGCAGCCCATCATTGACCAGACGGAATTCTATGCCGGGTGCTGGGCCAGGGCCACGGTCAGCGCCTATGCTTACGATGTGAGCGGAAATAAAGGCGTCGCGTTCAACCTGCACAATATTCAAAAGCTCAAAGATGACGAGCCTTTCATCGGGGTCATCAGTGCCGAGCAAGACTTTGCCGATGCAAAATCTTCCGTAACCGCATCCGACGAAGATTGGTAAAACTTATGGCACCTCCGGCGCAAACACCTCCCTCCTCACCTCCCTCGCCGGGGGTGCCAACCCTTTACCTCGACTTTGAGACCCGGTCCGAATGTGACTTGAGGAGGCACGGGGCCTGGATATACTCAAAGCATCCATCGACCGAGGTGCTATGCATGGCCTGGAAGATTGACGACGGTCCGATCAATCTGTGGACTCGTGACATCCCCTTCCCGTATATCATTTACAAGCACGTCAAAAACGGGGGGCTCATTGAAGCTCACAATGCTTTTTTTGAATATGTGATCTGGCACCACACTCTGAACATGCATAAAGTCCCCGTTCAGCAATGGCGCTGCTCGGCCGCTCTGGCTGCAACCCACGGGCTCCCCCGGTCCCTGGCCGGGGCATCGGCAGCCGCGGGACTCGACGTCGAGAAGGACCGTGAGGGGCACCAGCTCATGCTGAAAATGTGCAAGCCCCGGAAGCCGACGAAGAACAACAAGGCCAAGTGGCATGAGACGCCGGAGGACCTCAAGCGGCTCGGGGAGTACTGCGTGCAGGACGTCGCCACCGAATACGCCCTGTCCCAAAAGCTCGGCCACCTATCGGACACCGAGCAACAGGTGTGGCACACAGACCTGAAAATAAATTTAAGAGGAGTGCAGTGCGACGTCGAGGCCGTCAAGGGCGCAATCGACCTGCTCACCCAGCTCGAGGAGCGAGGCAAGCGGGACATCGAACGGGTCACGAAAGGGGCTGTGAAGTCCCCGGCCCAGGTGGTTGCCCTTTGCGACTGGATCAAACAGCGGGGCGTTGAGCTCGACGGGCTAGCAAAGGCGAACGTATTCGAGGCCCTGGCCCGGGAGGACCTGCCGCCGGAGGTGCGGGAAGTTCTCGAAATCCGCCAGGCCAACTCCAAATCATCGACGAAAAAGTACCAGGCCATGCTGGACCGGGCGGACACTGACGGCCGCATTCGGTCGTTGCTCCTGTACTATGGCGCCCACACTGGCCGCTGGGCCGGGTCCGGGATACAGATCCAGAACTTCCCCCGGGGGACTCTCAAGGCTGCGGTGGCCGAGGGTCTGATTGATGCTATCAAAGACCGAGACCTCGAGTACCTCGAGGCCTTGGGCAATCCGGCCGAGTTACTCTCGTCGTGCCTCCGGTCGATGCTGACCGCCCGACCAGGGTACGAATTGATCGGGGCGGACTACTCGTCTATTGAGGCTCGGGTGCTGCTCTGGCTTGCGGACGATCAACGCGGGTTGGATTTGTTCCGAGGCGGCCGGTGCATCTATCGAGATATGGCCGGGGACATCTATGGGAAGTTACCCGACGATGTGACCGACGCGGAGCGGATGTTGGGTAAAGTGGCGATCCTAGGCCTGGGGTACGGCATGGGCTGGAAAAAGTTCGTGCTGACCTGTAAAGGCTGGGGTATCAGCATATCCGATGCGATGGCCGAGCGGGTTGTGTTTGCGTATCGCAATAAGTATGCCAGGGTCAAGCAACTTTGGTACGACATGAACTCCGCGGCGATCAATGCAATCCGATACGGCACGACATCTCGCGTCGGTCGGTGCGTCGTGAGCCGTCGGGATGGGAACATGATCATCCGGCTGCCCAGCGGTCGGGAGATCGTATACAATAAGCCTGAGTTGAGCCAGGAGCCCGCACCCTGGGACCCTGAGCAACTCATAGACCGGATCAGCTATGAGTCACCCAGAGGTCGCACGGACACCTACGGGGCTAAGCTGATTGAGAATGTCACCCAGGCCGCAGCCCGGGACTTGATGGCGGGCGCAATGCTCGAACTCGAGGACGCCGAGCACGACGTGGTGCTGTCGGTCCACGACGAGGCGGTGGTCGAAGTGCCGGAGGGGGCCGTTGAGGAATGGGAAGTGAGTGACATGTTATGCAAGCTGCCCGCCTGGGCCAAGGGGTTGCCCGTGGCTGCCGAGGGGTGGGTCAGTAGGAGGTTTAGGAAATGATCAATAACCCAAAAGATGTATGGACTGAGGAATTGGAGCGCGCTATAGATCGTGTAATTAATGAGAGTGATTTTGAAAAACAGGGAGGCACGTGTATTGAAGCCGGAGAAAACATTCGCGCTTTAGCCTTTCGTCTAAGTGGAGTTGAGTGTATAAGATGCGGCGGGTATGGTTATTACGCTTATGGGAGTACATCAACTTGGCAAGGGGGTATAGGCGGCCAAATGATCACTAATGGGGTATGTGATAAATGTTGGGGTACTGGGCGCTCTGACAAGACCGGAGCAAATTTAAGAAAGATAAGAAATGATCAACCCAGATAGAGACTACACCCCGGTACAGGTGGCACGGTTGACCAACACGACGCCCGCGTTGATTCGGATGTATTGCAGTCGCGGGGCATTCCCCCGGGCCTGGAAGGTTAGAGGGACCCGATGGTTAATCCCCGGAGCCGACGTCGAATTGTTCATGAAAGGGAAGTGCCGTGGAGCGTTTGGAAAGCGAGATTGAAAAGAAGTTTTGTGACAAAGCGCTGCAGCATGGGTTCTACGCCGTTAAGTTTCGGGACCCATCACGGACGGGGGCGCCTGACCGAATGGTGCTGTGTCCAGGAGGATATGTGTTCTTCGTAGAATTCAAGCGCCCGGGGGAGAAACCCCGACCCGATCAGCTACTGTATCACGAGAACCTCCGGTCCCTCGGGTTCGATGTGTACGTCCTGACTGATGACAACTGGCCCGCAGCTCAACGCCGTTTCAAATTTTAAAAAGTGAAATTCAAACCCCACCCCTACCAAGCCGACGCCGTTAAGTTCATGCTGGCCAACCGGTCCGCGGGTATCTTCGCGGACCCCGGCCTCGGAAAAACTGCAACCACCTTGCAATACATCCGCACTCGGAAACTTCTCAACCCGAACGAGACCACCCTCATCGTTGCTCCCCTGCGGGTGGTCTACTCCGTCTGGCAGCAAGAGATCCAAAAGTGGGACAACTTCCAGCACCTCACGTCTACCAAGCTCCACGGGCCCCGCAAGGGCTCCAAGTTCGAACAGGACCGGGACATCTATCTCATCAACCCAGAAGGACTAAATTGGCTACTTGAAAAAGATTTCAAGTTCGACAATTTAATCATAGACGAGTCTAGCAAATTTAAAAGCCCGAAGGCCAAGCGGTTCAAATTGCTCAAGAAACACCTCGACCGATTCGACCGTCGTTACATTCTCACTGGAACCCCGACACCTAAAAGTCTTGAGGACCTTTGGTCTCAGGTCTATATTCTGGACAAAGGGGACGCTCTTGGAAAGTATATTACCCACTACCGGAATCTGTATTTCAACCGGACTGGATTCCAGAATTTCATAAGGTACGAATTGAAGCCCGGGGCGGACGATGTGATCTACCGGAAGGTCGCGCCCCTCGTGATGCGGATTGACGCCAAGACTCACCTGGACCTACCCGAACTGGTAGTCAATGAGATCCCTGTCAAGATGTCGCCGGCGGCGAAGAAAGTCTATGACGGACTCAAGTCCAAATTGTGCGCCGAAATCGAGGGGAATATGCATTTTGTGCCATCGGCCAGTGGCGCATATCTGGCATGCTGCCAGGTCGCGAACGGCGCGCTGTACGAGCAAGAGATGCAGGGCTTCGATGTCAAAACCTTGAGTACTTTTAAAGAGTTACATAAGGCCAAGGTAGACGCCCTGGCCGACCTGGTCGACGAATTGCAGGGGAAACCCGTGCTGGTCGCGTACCGATTCCGCCATGACTTGGCACGATTGGTTGCGCGCTTTGGCGCAAAAACCCCGCACATCGGAGGGGACACGACGGCCCGGGAGTCGGCCCGCATCGTCGAGCGGTGGAACCGGGGGGAGATCCCCCTGCTACTCGGCAACCCCCAGTCTATGGCCCACGGCCTCAACCTGCAGGGGGGAGGGAACGACGTCGTGTGGTTCGGTCTCACCGACAACTATGAGGACTACACCCAGTTCAATGGGCGGGTCTACCGGCAGGGGGTCGGGGGTCAGGTGCGGGTGCATCACATAATCACCCAGGGCACGGTTGACCGGGTGATGCTCCGGCGCTGCCGAGACAAGGAAGCCCGGCAGGAAAGTCTGTTCGAGGCTTTGAAGAACTACATCAAAGAATAAAGCAGAGCCGCCACGGCCCCGAGGGCCGCGATGAGTACACTCACGAGCTTGGACGTGGTCGCTTTGTCGAATACCTTTTTGTGCGCTGGGGACTTGAGGTGTTTGGCGAGCTCCTGGCGGAGGTCTTCCTTGGTCGCGAGGTACGGGAGCTTTGTGTGAATCTCGGTGACCTCGCGGGCGATCTGGAGTATGGTCTTGTCGTCTATCATCTCACTGCTACTCTTGGAATCCTATAAACCTTTGATCCGAAAGTGTACGTCGCCCCATCCCGGATGTCCTGGATCACCCAAACATCCCGACCGTCAAACAGCATGGGCCCGAGGTAGTCAACATTTGTGTCACGGACGCCGCTGTTGTTCCTCGGGGCTTTTTCAAGATTGAACCTGTTTTGAACGGCGCTTGTCAATGCGGCATATATTCCACTCGGGAAGAGTGACGCCGCGTCGATCTTAAGAACTGTGTTGTGTTTCGTGTTGGTATGAGCCCCGCCAGGGTTGTCACCGACTCGGGAGCTCATGTACAGATTGATCCCGTCAGTCGCAAGTTCTTTAGTGCCGGGGTAGTCTGGGTCATTTGTCAGATAGTCCGCGGTCGTAGCGGTCACCGGGTCAAAGTGATAAGTACGTTCAAGAGCGGTGACCGTAGACGTCAACGATCTCATCTGCGCGGTGAGCATGTCACCGTCATAAACCAATGAGTGACACACCACATTATTCAGACCGAAATCAAGTGGGAATACAGTGTATCCAGTCCCTACAGTCAAGGCACCCACTTGAGCCGAACATATGTGACCCCGGTAGGGGTTTGTAGCACCCGACTGGGTTGCAAGGGTGAAGTACACCCCGCCGGAAGTTGTGGTGTTACCATCGGCTACCAAGCCGCCGAAAGGGTATAGGGTCCCGTGATTGGTTCCGATGCTCGACACATCCCCGCCGCCCTCGGTACCGAGGCCCCCGGACGCTTTCACCATAGTCGAGGTGAGTGGGGTGGACGCACTGTATCCGGCTGAATACGCGGCGCCTACCCACCCGTTGAGGGTTGTTATGAATGACGGGGAGCTCACTATTATTTTCGAGGTTCGGTTATTGATCCCCGTCCAGCTCGTAGCCGCGAGGACACCGGTGGTGATTTGGGTGCCGGTGGCCGGCCAGGATGAATTAACCCCGGTTCCGTCATTGTCGTATGATTGGACGTAGTGCCGCTCCGTGCCGGCCCCGACGCCGGTCTCCTCGAAGAGTATGAATAGGTGAGTGTCGTCCGCGCACATCGACAGGGGGAGCCAGGCGCCGGTCGTGGTCGGCAGCCCCGCGACTAGGGTGGCGTTTGAGATTGTGAAATCGAGGGTCACGTCCAACGGATCAAAGACCTGCACCTCGCCGGTGTTCGTCTCAAGTGCGAAGATTCTTTTTTGCCCCGCGACGTAAGAAACAGCCAGGTCCTCGAGGGTGTCGGCTGTGGTGCTGGCATTGTAGATATTCTTCGGAGACCAAGCATACCCCCACCCGTTCGCGGTACCGGCGGTGGAATCATTGTTCAGGTTCTGCCCGGCAAACTCGGCCTCGGTGACTTCCCCGTAAGTTGTTTCCGGGTTGTCCCCCACTTGCAATTCGCGATTCGCGAGGTCCTGCAGGTATTGGATCCAGTTCTCATCCCCAGCCGTCGGTTGCTCGCCGTTAACCCAGCCGGATTGCTGGCGAGCGACTGAGGGGGTGGTCTGGGTGCCGGTCTCGGCCCAAAGATAATCTTTTTTTGTCAGCGGCATTCTATTCTCCTCGGCCTATGGCCAGTTTACTATTGTGATGTTGACACCGGCAGCGCGGGGCGCGTATTCTTCCACCGATCTCCGCTCGCCCTGGGTCAACCCTGACACGAGCTCGACTTCAATTTCCCCAGGGTTGTCGTCAGTCACGTGACTGCTAACTCCAAACCCCTCGAGGATAAACCTCGTGATGTCTTCGATGTTTCCAATCACGTGGTTACCGATGGCTTTGGCCTTCACGAGTTTCCGGTATTCGGAATCGATCATAAGGTCCCCCGATGGGTCTTTGAGTCCCTCAAAACTTTGGTAATAACCACCGGTCGGTGTTCCACTGGGATTGTAAAAAGCCTTGTCCGGGTCGTCAGGGTCCGCCGGGTTTTGTTTGAATGCAAAAATAAAGTCCGCGGATATTTCTTTTTCCGGACGCTCAATCCCGACAATGTCCCCGAGGATGTCCAACCATACTCCAGTCGCGGTGTCGATGTCCCGGAGGTTGAGGAGGTCGTCAAGGATGTCATTCGAATCCTCGACCCTTGCAAAGATGTCGGTCAGCAAGGCTCGGATATTCGGTTGCTCCGAGAACTGATTGAGAAGCCGGCTGAGGGCTTGGTCAGTCGCGGCGCCCATTAGGAGGTCACCGTGATCTTAGCGGCGTCAGTGACGGCCTTTGCAGCCTTCCCGATTGCGAGGTCTGAGGTGCCAGCAGGGGACGCCGTGAATCCGATAGTCAGGGATGTGACCGAGTGCCCAGGAACTGAGTTGATCGGGGTGTATAGGCGGCTGTATACCACCTCGTCACTGATCCCCTGGTTCGCTTCGAAGTATGCAATCAGGGCGTCCTCAATCTGGGTGTCCCCGTCGGACGGGTAGTTATCGTCAGTGTCAAGCACTACTTCAATGTAGACGTTTGTTTCTGTTGCGCGGCTGAATTTGATGTTGTATGAATACCCATATTCCGATAGCACTGAAACCGTGGTGGTTCCATAGGTCCCGATGCCCGCGCACTTGGAATTAAAGATGGCCTCGGCTATGTCCGCGTCAACCCCAGCACCCGCAAGGGCGTCCACAATTACCCATATTGAGTGGGGAGGGACACCGTCCGCGTCGGTTGCGGGGGTCACGTTCTCGAAAACAACCGTATCACTCACGCCCTCGACTTCTGAGACCGCTCGGAATATTGCCTCAACCGACGCCTGCCCGCTGCCCTCAGCGACCAGGGCCCGGCGTATCCGGAGGGCCGCGTCCGATTCCTCAGCCTGCCCGACGGTGGCGTCCGCCGGGTTCGTGACGGTCTCCCAGCCATAGACCGGGGTGTCAATCTGGGTGAGCGTCCCACTTGCGGCCTCGACGACACCGGAGTCCACCGCGGTTGCAGCGACGGTGTTGGTGGCCGATGGGGCCAGCACAAGCAAAGCATCGGTCGCGAACTGGTTACCCGTCGCCGGGTCCGACACGAGCGACCCCGCTGGGATGGACGCCCCGGCGGTATTCGCCGTGCAGCTCAGGGTTACGGTTGAGAACTCGTCGGCGTTTCGCGTGATACCATTTAACTGCACGAGCGCGGACAGGGCGGCGCCGCTTGCCGTCTGTGGGTTGAACGCATTCGCCACCTGCTCAATGAGTTCGTTCTGGTCTGAGGTCCCCTCGGCAATGATGTTTGCCAGACCGCCGAAGATCGAATCCGGCCCGGTCTTTATGTTGTCGCCAAACGATGCTTGGAAGTCCGCGATCAATGCGGCCAGCACTGTCGCGAAATCATCAACCGTTAGGCCGGTGTCATCAAATGTACTCATATTGTAACCTCGACATTGATCGGTGAGAAGATTGTATCCGCGGTGAATTCAACCTCACCGCTGCGGGCGACCGGGTCGATCGCAAATTGGAAGGACGTGATTGAAGTGATCTCAGGGTCCTTGAGTATTTCGTTTTTCAGGATTGAAACTTTCTGATCGTAGGTGGTCGAGGTCGCGAACAGTTCGTCAAACCAATCGAGTCCCACAGTGTAGTCATAGAACCACTCGGCCAGGATGGTCAGCAATCGAATGCGGGCATTGTTGGCGATCGTCTGAGTCTCCTCCGAGATCACAAGGTCCCCGTCCTCTTTCTTTATGTCGCCCAGGGTTGTCAAGTCTATGTCTCGGCTCATTGTGCTTTTGCTTTCGTTTGCCCGGCGTTTGTTATTTCAACCACCGCGGCGATCGGTACTGTCGGCGGGGGCGGACTTATGTTCGTTCCGGTGCCGGTCATGTTGCCCACGTCGCCCTCACGTATCACCAGCGCCCCGTCAGCCTTCACATAGACCGCGGTGGGATTGATGCTACCCGTGCAAGTTACCGTGCCGTCTACAGCCCCAGGGCCGTTCCCCCCGGCAAAGGTGAAGTTCAGAGTTCCGGAGTAGACGCCCTTCCCCTCGGCCTTGACCTTGAGGGATGGGGTCGATGTGATGGTGAAAGTCCCACCGCTCACCGGGGACCCAACCACGTGGTCTATTGTCAACCCATCAACTCCTATCAGTTTCAATGTCATTTATCCACCGTGAAGTTTCCGCTCACATCGAGCTGGCCGGTTGTGCTGTCCAGGGTCATTGTACCGCCGCCCGCTTCGGCCGAGACTCCCGACGCATCGACCTTTACATAGATGTCGCCGTCCCGGTTGCGAATTGCGATAGCATCGGAATCAAACCCGCTCAGTTTCGCGGGGTCGGGGAGGAGCCCGGGGATTGCAATGCAATCGCTCATGTCGAACTTGCGGGGCTTGGCTGGGTCCGAGACTCCACCTTGCTCAATCCAATTGTCGATTGCCCGCTCCGATACGATGAGAAGAACATACGAATCGGCCTTAACGTCGATGGTAACCCAGAAGTCCCCGGAACCCATGAATACTACTGGCACGTCCTCGACCGTCGGAAAGTTAGTGGGTTCATCTTGCCCCGCGAACTTCCGCTTTAAACAGGGCTGGACCGATGCGGTCTGGGTCGAGGAGTCGAATGAGATCACCTGCCCCGGCATGGCGGTGTGCACGTCCAGCAATAGGGAGTTGACGATCTGGCCGATGCTTATTTCGAAGGGTTGCCGAATGTCTGTCATGCTCGTTGATCTCCCTCGACCACGACCTTGAACTCGCCGCCGTAATTGTTGCCGGAGTATTCCACTATCTTTGCAATCCAGATACCATTCGCATCCGTCTTGGCCGCTGCCTTTTTGTCGAGCTTGCCGAGCTGAGTCGTGGTTGACTGTGATTCGATTTTGATCAGCCGGCCCGGTTTGATTGCAGGGTTGAGCAACGAGGTCACCCGGACCCCGACGATTTTTTTGTTCCGGTCGGTCCTGTCTATCAGTGTGGGACTCCCTACCATGCCGGTGTCGGCACGGAGGACCACCGCTGTTGCAGTGTTCCCGAGGAAGCCACTCGAGTCGAGGATCTCCAGAGTCCCCCACTGAATCGACCAGGAATAATCAAAGTCCTTCGTCACTTTATCTAGGCAGTCTTTGACTCGCCCGCTATAGGATGCCCCTTTTAAAAGCGTATCAGTCTCAAGCACGACGTCGTCGTTGGGGACGTACCCCATTGCTGTCGCCATGTCCCGAATGATGGTCTTGACTTTGGTGCCGGCAGTGTAGGACCGTGAGAAAAAGTTGGTCGCGATCTCTTTTTGCCCGTCGCCTGAATAGATGTCTGTTCGCCACTCAGTCCCGTCCCGCTCGTGCAGGACATTAGTCGTCGTGCCGCGGAATATGATCGATGAGTCGTCCCCATAGCCCGCATAGAAGTTCATTCCGAGGTGCTGTTCGGATAGCAGGTTGCGGGTCTCGGCGGATAGGTTGTAAATTGAAATCGTCGCGAGGTTTGGCTTGCTGTCGGTGGTCGCTGTGACGGAAAAGTCCATGTACAGATCTTTGATCGTGATCGTCTTGGTCCTGGTGAATGCCTCCAGTTTGACTCTGGGATCAAAAAGTCTAGTCAAGGTCAGCCTTTTCTACGTAGTACAGTTGATACAGCACACCCCAGTTGTCAAAGTCCGGGTCATTCTGATTGCTGGTCTGGTCCACAACATACAGAGCCCCGAGTTCAATCAGGGCATAAGGGGCCAGCAGGTTCGGACCCGTCACGAGTTTGAGACCTTTCTGGTCAACGGTGTTCGTGATTCCGAGGATATTCAGATACCAAGCCCCGTCTGTTATGTTCCAATGAAATGACAGGGTGTAAGTGTTCCCGTCGAGGTCAATGTTGAACTGACTGTTCGCAGGGCTATTAGTGACCGGGATGATTCGAGTTGCCATCTAAATACCTATCAAGCTGGCGAGGATTGATTGCTGCTTTGGCGTAGCATCCTCGGCCTGCTTGCTCCCAAGGTCTTTTTTCTGTTTGGTCTTTTTGTCCGCGTCGTTGTCAGGCTTCTTTGCCTTTTTCTTTTTTGGCACCGCCGCGTCCTCAACCCCCGTGATGAGTGACTCAACGACCCGCAGCTCTTGGAAATCAATCCGGCAGAACAGCGCTCTTGCTGTCGTCTTGGTCTGGTCAATCCGGAGGGATGTGATGACCATCGATTCGTAAACCTGCAGGGGGGTGACTACATCAACCACCTCGTTGGAATCCTTGATCTCAAACAGCCGGTCTCGCTTCTCTTTCCAGGTTGCAAACTCGAGGGTATCATTGAGCAGGTTGATACCGACGGCCGACGCGCTCAACTCAGCATCGGTCAAGATGACTTCGAGGGACACACCAACCGGCCGCGCGATCCGGGCGTCGTTGATGTCGAACCCGGATTCAACCGGCTTCTCGGTGAGGGTGAACTCATAGGACGGGGTTTCCGATCTCAGCACGTCGATAGCCAAATCGTCAATCAAGACTTTGCCGAGTCCGAAATATTCTTGCAGGTCTTTGACGTTTTTGATCAATGCCATCTAGTACACAACTCCCGTGTCGTTAGTATCCACAGCCCACCCAGCCGCTTTGTCCAGCTCTTTCTTGACCTGGTCGGCAACCTGTTGGGGGTCCATGCCCGGCGGCAGGTTGAGGGTGATAGGGCTGTTCACGCTGACATTGCTGGTCCGGTTGCCGCCGGCTGGCGCCAATTGGCTAGGGGCAGGCGGGCCTCCGAAGGCCGCGGGCGCCTGGCCTATGAGCGGCGAGCGGTTGCGGGTCGGGCCGCTGGCAGCGCCGAGGAATCCAAAGAACCCTTTAATCTTTTGACCGAAAGCTTTGATGTCCTCAATCCAAAAGTCGATGGCTTCACTGATGAGTCGGCCGAAAGCCTGCATGTCAGCAACAATGAAGTCCCCAATTTTCTTGAATGCTTTTCGGACAGCATCGTCGATATTGACTAAGGTCTTGTCGATCTGTTCTTTGGATATGCCGACCATGTTCCCGAAGAACTCAATCGACGCACCGATGAATTCCTCGAGGGTCTCCGATACTTTACCCGCGACGGACTCGTTGCCCTGATAGAACTGATAGAGGTCTTCGGCTATGAGCCCCAGGCCGATAGCAACTGCGGCGCCTAAATCGGGAATCCCACTGCTGAAAATATCGAAAAAACTTTTGCCCTCTTTCTTCCCTTCGATAAGAGCTTTCGCAAGACCACCCACGCCGGTCGTCAGTTTGTTAACTGCAAACCCACCGATTGCGATCCCTGTCAGTTTCAGCACGTTCTCAAACCCACCGAAGCGGTCGACGAGGTCACCGATGAACCGCACGAGATCCATGATCCTGGGCAGTATGAATTTCAAAGCACTAGCAAAGCGCTCAACAAAAGTGCGTATATTGGTCTTGATGAGTTCACGGTTTGCAGTAGCCCACTCAATCATTGTGTTGACCATCGGGGTTAACGCATCCCCAAGAACCCCAGAGAACTGCGCGCCGATAGACTTGAACAGAGCGAGGAAGTCGGACCATACCAGATTGAACTTAAGGGCACTCTCACGGGCCTCCTCGTCAAGTAAGTTCAACTGCATGCGCCGCTTAATGATATCCCGGAGGTCGCCGTCTATGGTCCGCAGGAATCCAACTACCTTGTTGGCCTCGCCGCCCATGATCATGTCAACAGCGGACACGGCCTTCTGCTGGTCTTCCATCTCCTTTGCGGTCGAGAGGATTTCGAGAAATTGTTCTTCGGGTGCAAGCGCTCGGATTTTACGAAACTCAAGGCCGAGAATCCGGAGGCCCTCACTGACGGCAGTCATCTCGCCGAGGCCCTTCATCTCACCAAACTTGTTGTTCATCTCCTCGACGAGGTCAACCAGGCGCTCACCGTCGAATCCCATCTGATCCATGAGCCCGGCCCAGGCCTCGAAGGATTTAGCCGACAAGCCCACAGACCGGGCGAGGTTCGTGTTGATTGCAGTCTGCTTGTTAGTGATTACCGCAAACCCAACGGCCGCAGTGGTGGCGCCTACGATTGCAGCCGCCGCACGTTTGGCCATGATGCTGACCGACTTCATATTTTCAGAGAATCGCTTGACCGCTTTGTCATCGACTTCCCAGTTCAGTCGAGCAATGAATTCTTCAATGACTGTAGCCATTATCTATGAGTCTCCACGAACTTTTGGTACTGTCGATCTATTTCGTTTTGCAGGTCCATATATTCCCGGCGGTCAATGAACTCCACGTTGGTCCAGATGTTCTCGACCTCGTGGGGACTGACTCTGTAATACCTTGCCACTTGATAACTTTCAATCTGGCTCGCTGTTAGACTGTGGTTGATTCCTCGCGGTTCAAAACCCCCAAGACTTTGCCTTTTAGGTCTGAACCGCTGAGGACGTTTTTTACTTTCTCAAAAATATCCGGCCAGTTCAATCGAACAGCGTGGAACACAGCAAGGTAAAGTTCGTCAGGGTGGTCATCGAAATATTCAGTCTCATTGAGATCCGTGATTTCCACCCCGTCGAGTATTGCGAATCGTAGCAACTTCTCGGCAAGCGACCAAATCGTATCGAAGTCAAGTTTTTTGAGTGCCCCGAAGTCCCCCGAGCCCAGCTCGGAAACAATCGAAAGCACCGCGGTAAGAGCCCCATGAAAGACTTCCATGGCTTCTCTACGAGTTAGGGCGACGAAGATATATTCTTTCTCTCCGTCTAAAGTTTTCACTGTCGCCTTAAGGTCGACCTGCCGTTTCATTTGCTATACCTCCGCGCCGCTGTGGACTATTTCACCACGGATGAATTGAAAGACGTATTCGTTCGGGGCTTCCTCACTACCCTTGACCATGTTCGGAACTTTGGTCAGAGTGCAAGAGTCAGCGAAGAACAAATCGGCCGTGCTGGACTTGTCGGTCACCGTGATCGGGAAGGGTTGGTCCAGCAAGTCGAGGGCAATGATCTCCGCGTTCGTTGGGGAGTAGCTCGCGAATCGCACAGTCACAGTCCCAGACCGATCCATATTCAGGATATGCCGGCCCTGGCCGTCAGTCCCGATGTGTTTGGTCCGCTTGTCTTCGGAGAACTCAACGGTGACCATCTCGCCGTCAGCAAAAGCCCGGCCGAGTACAGTCCCGATGCTCACCGAAACTTTGGTGGGGTCATATTGTTTAAAGGTAGTCATTCTATATGCTCCAAGTTCCGACGATCACATAGTCATTGACCGCACTATTTAGATAACCCACGAAAGCATCATTGATGGTCATGGTCCTGGTGGCCCTGTCCGCCGCAGTGAAGTCGTCCGCGTCGGGGAAGGTCACAGTCCACGGCCTGTCGGGGGTATTCACAAGGATGCCCCTTGCAATCGCTTCCTCACCTTGAGCCCTGACAAAACCCTCGAGCTTTGTGAGCGTCGGGTTGTCAAATGCATTGAGCGGGGAGTTGAGTTGGTCGGTGAAGATCGCTTCACGGATGCGAGCAACAAACCAATCGCGGCCCAGCATGATTCGTTTCTCCTCACCACCGGAGGTGATCCCGTCGTACAGATAGGTGTTCGGGCTGATGGTCTCAATCCACGTGCAGCTCTTCTCGGCCAGCGCTGCTCGCTCGGTGGTGGTCAAGGGTACCGACCCACCGGAGTCCGTCACACCGGACAGTACCTCGTAGGCGAAAGAGGTAGTCCCCTCGCTCGCGGGTAGCACGCAGCCTGCAACCGCGGCGTCCGGATACTCGGTCGTGTTCTTCGTGAAGATACACATAGTCCGCTTGTACGAAAGATTGAACGCCTGATAAGGAACACTCGAAGTCTCACCCAGGGTGAGCGCGCCGGTGTCCGTGATGGTCAGGTCCAGCAACTTCTCGAGCCCCTCAATCTGGGCGGCGAGTGCAATCTGTTGGGCATCCGAGGAGCCCCGCTCGTGCACATTATAGAACGTGTCATTGATTGCCCGGATGGCGTCGATCGCATCGGTCGGTTCCTCGACGTCGAAGCCCGCAACCGCGGCGCCGTTCGCGGCGTCCATGAAGGTTGCGCTAGACAGGTCCGTGCCGGTCCCCTCGGGGCCGATGGTGATCGTCGGTTCGGTAGACCCAGCGGTCGGCATGGTCAGGACCAGGCGGCCGAGTGCATCAAACGCAAATGTCGCGGTGTCGAGACCAACGACGGTCGGGGCTACAAGCGCGGCCAGTTTGGCATTGAGTACCGAAGGCACTTGGTCGATGGATGTGATGGCTGAGAAGTCTACTGCCGTGAGGTCCTCGGAGTTTGCCGAGGAGTCGGTAACCGTGAAAGTCCCGTCAGTAACCGCCTTCCATACGGTGTAGTCGGTCTCCTCGTCGCCGCAATAGAAGTATGGGGCGGTTGCAGCGGAGATCCAACGGCCGAGCATCAGCTGGGCGGGGGTGCGTTTCTGGGCGAAATATACATTCGCATAGTTTCGGGGCTCGGTGCCACTCGTGAGATCGGTGTAGTCCGATTGAGACATGATGCGGATCCGCTGGTCAACAGGGATCTGATCGTCGTCAACGAGAAACAACTGCAGCCCGAATGTCGTTTGAGTAGCGACCGCGGTTTGCAGAATCGCTTGTACATTAACATGATCGGTTATGACTGCCATAGGTTTTTACCTCGCTATGGTTTTATGGACACCGCGTCTCCGTCGAGGGTGCCGTTGATTTCGTAATCATCCCAGACAAAGTCCGGCTGATTGGTAGTGATCTGATTGTAGGTCCCGAAGCGAAATTCCGCCTGGTACCGTTCGACCCATGCCGTGTCTTCGAGTGCGGTGAGGTCTTGTATTGATTCCGTCCCGTGCAGGACTGTGCCTGTTGCGGCGAATAGTGACTGCACGTTCGGGTTAGAGTTCGATTGATTGAGAGCCTGCATGAGGCTCAGGGCATTCGATCCGTAAACATTGACGTCCACCCCAACCATATATTTCCGGGTGTCAGTGTAGTCAATGTCATAATCCGATGCCACTCCATTGACGTCCGAATAGTCCGCCGATTCAATGGTCACGATCTGGAATGTTGCGAAAGGCTCCGCGGGCCTCGGCCCGTTTTGATTTGCGCGGATTACGTTGCCGTTGTCGAGTCCGGTGGCCAGCACGATCCAATCATATAGGTTCTTCGTAGTGATCATGATGGGGGCTCCGGTGGGGTGTAGTCAAATTCTCTCAGCACTACCCGGTAGAAATTTCCGAGGATGCTGCGGTTTGAGATTTCCATCACTTTGTAATATGCCCCATCAATCTGGAGAATGTCAGGGTTAGTTGACGTAGACTCGGGGACTACCGGCCAGTTTCTGATCTCGGGAGTCATCCACGTGACCAGGTGATTGTAGACCCGTTCGCCTTGCGGCAACATTTGCAGCTCGTCGGGTCTCATGGGCTGGGGTACTATGATTTCTATGTTAGTGGTACTCGGCGCTGCCGGTCGCCACTCCCCGTTCACATACCCGCCGGACGAGGGTCGAACCAAAACCGCGGATGTTTTTTCACTTGCAAAATATGACAGCATCAATCCACCGTGTCCCAGCTGATTGATTGACGAAGCTGGCCAGTGTCGATGAGTGGACTGGACGAGCCCTTCCGCTCGACAGTCATAGGCGCATTCGGCGGAGATTGCAGGGTTGTGATTTTCTTTTGGATCAGTGTCTGCACTTTGAGTGCAAGCAACTTCTCAGCCCGCCGCGGTTCGATCTTGTTTTCAATCACGAGCTTGTAAAGTTTCTTTATCAACCTCGAGATTGCAAGTTTGTTCTCACGAATCGCTGGTCGGAGGAAAGGCCGCGCCGGATTACGTTTCGTTCCGAACTCATTCCACCAGGCAATCTCCGCGACCGTCTGGCCGTGGTCTGAGTTCACATGCTCGCCCGTCCCACTGAGAACGCCGACAATGACATCCTTCAATTTGTCGAGGGCCCTGGCGGCACCGGGGAGTCCGTCACCTCGCGTGACTCTTTCGATCTCAACTCCCACTATACTACCGTCACTCGGCTCGCAGTAACTGCAACCGCACCCATGCCGACCATCATCATCAGACGATAATACTCTTGACCGTATGAGGTGGCGTTGAATACCGCGGCCTTGTTGTCGGTCGTGAGATATGAGCCGAAGGACAGGGACACATCCCCGACCGCTTTGGTCGAGAGTGGCCCGCCGCCTTCACCCTGACCGGCCGAGCTTTGCTCACCGATATACAACAAGTGAGCCGTCAGATATGACAACCCCTTGTCGTATAAGTCACCCCAGCGGCCCTCGTCGAGTTCAAGCGCAGCATCGTCAAGGAATAGTTGGACACGTGTATCAGATACAGAATCAAATTCTGGAAACCGTTCTTTGAAGTCCGCCGGGGTAACAGCCATGGTTTAAATGTCCTCCCAGATCGCCAGGGATTTGGGGTAGTAGATGTTCAGGCCGGCGAACTCTGCAGTCACCGGGACCATGAACTCAAGCACTTGCTGCTGAGCCGGATGCATCATAATGTCTTCCGGGATCTCAAGCTGCAACTTGCTGGGGTCAGGGTTGTAAATAACGAACACATCCGAGGACCCAGTTCCCGCACCTTCCATCTCGGTCACCGAAACGATGTTGCGGATGAAGGGGGAGTTTGCAAGGATCCACTGAGCGATGTTCATGTCGCTGCCGGTTGCCCGGGGGGTCGACCAGAGCAGATTCCACTGGGCCGGCGGGACCAGCAAAGTGTTCGGGCGCTCTTTTTGTTTGGTGGTCTCGAACATGATACCGCAAGCATTGTTGACGTCGAAGATAATCTCGTCGGGGGTTTTGTCGGCCCAGGCTTTGCTAGCTCCGGCACCCACGGCTACCGAGGTCGACGTGATGTCGGTGTTCGAAAACAGCCCGGGAAGGTCCCAAGTGGCGTCGCCATTGAATGCTACGTCATTCATGTATTCCTCAACCGCACGACGAGCGGCCTCGGCGCGCTTGGAGTCGAGGGAGAACCCGGCCATCTGGGCACTCTTGATTTCTTTCACGGTGTACGCAAAAGAGGCACCGAGGGACCGCACCGGAATGGTGGTCTCTTTGCCGGCCACGTCCGCCCGGGGGAGGTCCGTCGCGTTGTGGTTGATCACTTTAGCCTTGCCGGCTTTGTCATACGTTTTGTACGTGATCGAGGTTGCGCCGGGGTTCACATCCGAGTTAACGGGGAACAGCTGGCGATAAAGAAGGTCCTGATATTGGACGTCGTAAGTCTGGCTTTTCACATGCTCGAGTTCGCGCTGGAAGAATACAGCACCGTCGGCATCGAGTACTTTATGTTCACTCATATCTAATCTCCTACAGTTTCACGCGAATGAGGCCGAGGTCCCCAGCCGTGCTAACGGTTGTTTCCAGCGTGCTGTTCGGGAGCAGCGTCTGGCCAGCGCCCGCGGCGCCCGTTCCGACCGCCCCAGTGGTGTCGTCGGTATACAGGATGTCCCCAGGGGATCCAGTGTTCTCGATTTCAACCCAGATGTATCCTTCGCGCAATACACCCATAGCCTCATACTGCGAGTATTGGACCGCAGTCGAAGTGCCCTCACGGTCGAGGGACCGCACGGTGATTCCGATTACATCGGTTCCACCGAGCACAGCCTGCTCGTCTGCAGTGCCCTGATTGACAGCAAGGCCGAAACCAATCGAGGCGCTTTCACAAGCTTTACTCACAACTTCTTTGGGCTCGAGGTCAGCAACAAGACCGGCATACGCCGCATCGATGGTGCTCGAGTAAGTCGTTTGTGCACTCATTATTTATCTCCTTTGTAAGCTTCTCGGGAGCGCTTCACGAACTTATCCCGCGCATCCTCATGCTTCTTTTCCCCGCATGCATCCTGCAGGTCTTTGACAACCGCGTCGGTGTCTTTGGCGCTCGCGGCCATTGCCTCGAACATGCCGTCAATGTATTCGTTCGATTTACCTTCAACGTCCACCGCGTCATTGACGTGGAGGATCGCGAGACATTTAATTTCTGTGTCGCTCTTGCCGGCAGGGTCGAGGTCAGCGTGCAGTTTGCGCGCTCGGTCGACCAGGGCAATGCGGTCGTTCACCCTCTTATCAAGGGCGCCGTCGTTCAGCTCAGTTTCAATCCGAGCTTTTGCAGCATCCAATTCACCGCGGAGTTTCTCGACTTCTTTTACCGAATCCTCGAGTTTTGTTTTATACTCCGCGACCTCTTTTTTGAGTCCATCCATCAGCTCTTTTTGAGCGTCCAAGATAGCTTTCTCTTCGGCCATGTCGTCTCCTGTTTTCTGGTCATCTAAACGGACCTCCGGGCCAGCGCGGCCCTGGTCCACAATTGCTATGTGATTCACCTTGATGTTGGTCTGTATACCGTCGTGGATTCCATAGGGGCTATCGCCCCCGTCCCACTTAATGTCGGCGGTGTACCCGAGGGACACCTGGTCCTTGCCTTGCTGGATTCGTTTGATAAGGTCGGCGTCCTGTATCACGAGGTCAGCAAGGACAAACCCATCGCGATACTCAACCCCAGGTTTCGAAAAGCCCCGTTGCAGGTCCCGAACATTCGTCGCGTCGACGAAGTCCCGGGGGTGCCCGTCAGTGATGGGTTTATTCTCCACCGTGGCCAACGAGTCAGCCGCGCTTACAACTTCCTCCGGCCTGAGTAACCGCACTACCCCACGGTCTTTCGCGGCGCTTGGGGCGTCGTCTCCGAACTCATAGGACCCATACTCCTGGATCCCTACCTTGGCAACCTTCGCGCTCACCAGGAGGTAACCCTCATCGGTGATTTCGCGCTTTGAGATCTCGCCTATGTCGAATAATTTCATTTCCATTTTCCTATTCGTATTATACCATTTTCCGTTGCAATCTCCTAATTACAGGGCCTTTAAAAATGAGTAATCTGGGTCCGGAATACATCGACACTGCACGTCGTGGCCGGGGTGTCCTGTCTTCGAAGGTGGGGATGCCCATGCAAACTTTTTCCCGTTGTTCGCTTTGTGTTCTTCCCGCACCCTCTCGTCGCCGGAGGTCCTCCAAGTGTAGTGTGTTACTCCGATGTCTTGCTGTCTGAATTCGTTCAACGCTGAGTTCGTCTTGCTCACCTGGTCCCGGGCGATTAGCTTCGCTCGGTTCTCAGTGATGTCTCCTATCTTACCTACTTCTTTCAGTAGCTTGTCGACGTCTTTCTTTATAGAAAAATCCAGGTCCCCCTTGCGGCGGCCCTGAGTAATAGCAACCCGCACCCGAGTGAAATATTCTTTTGGGATTGATTTGATCAGCTTGACGTTCTCAACAATCCGGTCGTCGAGAAGTTTCTGCAGCCCCTTGTCCGACAGGATCTTGTTGACGTTGACGCCGATAGCTTTCTTCACGTCCGCAACAAAAGCAGCCCGGTTGTATTTATCCGTGGCGTTGACCATGTCCGAAGCCGCTTGGGTTGCGAGGGCGGTGAATGTGAACCGCCGCTGCAATCCCCGGAGGGTTTCCAGCACGGGGTCTTTAGCATCCTCGACCTTGAACGTCGCGTCAATCTTCCCTTTGAGCGCACGGACTGTCAGGGCCTCGAGCTTTTTGACAAGCTTCTGCAGCTCCCGGTTATAAGCCCGCTCGATAAACTCGGGGGACTCGACGCCGTTGCCCGTCGGTTGAATTTTCTTTTGTGCCTTGAGCTGCTCTTTCACTTTGGCTTTCTGGGTTGGACTCATTCAGTCGGCTCCTCAGACTCACCGGTCTCGGGTGCTGCAGGCTCAGGCTTTGCAAGCGCTTGGGTCGGCTGGACCGGCTCAGGCTCGCGGCTTTCCTCGAGCTCTTCCTCGTCCAGCTCTTCCAGCACTTCAATGTAGTCGTCGTCAAGACTGGTATATGTCTGTTCCTCGCGGAGTTCTTTGGCCACAACCGACGAAGTCACGACGCCGTTCCTCATATAGATCTCGTCGCGCTGTGCATTCTGCAATTCAATGAGCGCTTGGGCTGCCGGCGGAACTTGCCATAGACTTTCGAACTCAAAGGACCAGTCTTTCGGCATGGACCCGAAGGTTGAGCGGACCAGGACCTCGTCCAGATACCGAAGCTTCGGTCCGAGGTCAACTTCCTGTTTGGCCTGGACCATGTCATAGTAGTTTTTCAGGTCCCCCTCGCCGGTGGCGTTGAGACCCTGGGCCGATTGCCCCAGCATGCGAGTCGCCGGCACGTCCGCCGCCGCCGCGACCACGTTGAGGAACCGTGTCATTATGTCAGGGAGGGCACCAAATTGCACGGTGGATTTGTCATACTGTTCGGTCTCGTCCAGGATCAGCATGTTATTGAAGGACTTGATCGTGTCCGCAAGCTGAAACCGCTCAATCACTTTCTCCGTCCCGCCCGGGGCGGCAAGTTGCTGGAATAAATTCTTGACCTGCACGACGTCGATGCTGGATTCATAGGTCATGCTGGCAATGGAGTCCCCGACAGTCTTCGCGTTTGTGATTGCGTCGTAAACCCTTTGTAGTATTGAGATACCCCAATACTGGTTATTTTGACGGATACGCCAAGGGATGTCGATCCCATCGAATCGTAGGAGCCTGGTGTGATGGATCCTCGTAGTGCCGCCCGACAGGGTGTAGAACTCGGGGAGCCTGTAGTTTGCTTTGGTCGGGTCGGTCGTGTTCAGTTCATTGACGGATAGATCATACCGGTCAATCACGTGCAAGAATTTGAGCGATCCTTTTTTGACACGGTCGAGCTTGAGGGGGGTGTCCATTGGGCCCGCACCATTGATGCCCATCAGTATCACAGCCCCGCCATACAGGCGCCCCCACTTGCCAGCCCGGCCGAACTTGTCGCGGACCTGCAGCTCGACCTCAGCCTTTCGGTACTCGTCGATTTGCTCGGGGCTCATCGATGGTGTGGTGATGCGGCGCCAATTCCGCAGCATGTCCTCAACCGGGATGTCGACCGTCTTGCCCGCAATCCAGTTGTTCGTATAGAGACCCTCGAGCTCGCCTTGCACCACATTATTCTGATAAAAATAAGACTGGGTGCGCTTGTCTTTCGGGGTGCCGAGGTTAGCAACCCAATTGATCATTGAGTCAATTACTTTTTTGCGGGGCATGTTGGACGCTCCTGGCTTGCGATGAATTCGATTAGTTTCCCGACAGCCTGCAACTTCTCGCAGAACTGCTCGGGGGGTAGATGGCCCCGGGCTTCCGGGGGGAGGCAGGGGGCCAGCATGAGGCACGTGGCGAAGGCTGTGTCGTTGACTGCTTTGACCGTGGCGGCTGTCTGTTGGGGGGTGCCGCATGAGAGTATGGTGGCTCCGAGTATTAATGGGATCATAAATCGCATCATACGATCCCCTGATATTTCACGATCGAGCAGTCGCCGTTTTTGGTGGCGTATGCTATTTTGTCGCCGGCGCCCAAGTTTATGATCATATATTTGGATTCAGTATACGTTGAATCTGTTATTGGGTTTGTGCCAACCCCGCCGGTTAAATCAACTAATTGGCCGTCTATGTAAGTTGTGAAGTCACCGTTGGATGACCTGGTTACTTTTAATTTATACCATGTATCAACCAGCACGACATCCGCCACGGTGACTTGTAGGAAAGTCGGTGTGCCGTTATCGTATCTGGCCAACCGGATGCTTTCGTTAGTTTCCAGCCTAAGATCGTACCCATCAAAAGTTGCATCCGTCGGATCTGTGTTTTGATTAGCGACAAATGCCATCTGAGCTCTAGTATTACCCACGATTGATTTGTTTATCCACCACTCCCAGCTACCATAAGCCGCTTGGGTATCCCCTCCAAAAAAATATGCGCTTGGAATCTGCACAACCCCGGCTGTCACGCACTCAATCACTTTAGCACTGCAACCGTTGATGGTATCGTTCGAGATATGAAACGACCCGGACTCCACGCGGAAGGGGGAATTTGAGAGTTCCCCGGAGGTGTCAGCGGAGACTGTCTCAGTTACACCGTAGTCGGTTTTGAAATTCACGGCTTTGGCGCCGGCATTGTATTCGGCTTCGATCTCGGCGGGGGTTAGGGCGCGTTCGAAAAACTGGAAGTTTGAAATGCTGCCGTCCATCGGTCGGTCCAGCAAATCGGCGTTGCCCAAGATCCAATTAGACGCATCCAATACAACGTTTGTATCATTGATCGATTTTATTTCTTCTGAATCTATGAACGCTTTTAAATAGGCCCCATCGTAAGTTATCGCGAAGAAAAAATTTGTATTTTGAGTATACGAATCATTCAGAACTTCATTTTGTTGGGCGCCATTGTTGTATCTAAGGGTCAACGCGACTGCGCCGCTTGTATACAAACTTAAATGGTTAGTGCCTTTATCAAATATCCTACCGCTACCCAGTGATCCAGTGCTTAGTATTTTAGCCCATCCACAGACAGAAAATACAGACGGGGCACCGTTGTAAGCGGATGTTATCTTATTGCCGGCGGTTTTTACTTTCATCCCCGGCCCAATCTCCGAGAATTCAAAAACCGGGCCGTTGATAGTCCCGTGGTTTCCGTTGCCGCTGAGATCTTCAATAGTACCGTCCGTGCGGGGTACCATGTTGTACCCGGCGACTAGGCCGTCCTGGGCGCAATCGATTCCGAGTTGGCCCATGTTGCGGCCCCATGTTTTGCTTGGCCATATTGTCATCTTGATAAATCCTTATAGATCTTGTGGTGTTCGTCGGCTGTTAGGGCTCGGTTGGTTGCTAGTACTACTCCGAAGGTTGAGGGGATTTGGCGAGTAGAAATAGAGTTGGTACCTATCAAAACAGAAGTGCTCACTTGTGGGTCTCTTTTTGTTAATATCGTCCCGCTTTGAGACTCATACACTCCGTTCTTATAAATCAAAGGTCCGTTGCCAGATTCCCACGAATACGAAAGCGCCCGGTCTCCAAAAATTGATGTAACAACTGCAATTGATGTTACACCGTTTATTCTAATAAAAACAGATAGTCCGCCGGATGCGAAACCAAAATAACCGCCCGTTGCAGATTCAGTCCAGATATAGTTTTGCGCCCCTGTAAAAGGAACTAAACCGTCCGGCCAATACGTAAATATAGATGCGCTATCATACCCACCGAGATTCAAACTAGCATCCGCCGCAACGTCCAGCCGCCCCGTCAAATTCAACCGCATCCCCCGGCCGTTTAGTTCGGTCGGGGCCGTCGGGATTCCGTCGTTCCCTGTACCAGACCAATCCAGGAACGTCCCGCTCCGATAGTCGTGGTATAGAACTACCACCCCCTCGTTAATTAGTGATTGGAGTGTTCCTGAATAGCAGGTCATACGTATTTCTCTTTTCCTATTTCAGTGATGTTGAGAGCAAACTCCACACTCACAGATGTATCGTTGGTGTCCACTTGTATCAAAGGTATTAGGTCGGCCCTGGGGTTGAGCCGGCGGCCGATCTTTAGAACTCGGCTGAATACACTTGTCCCGTTCGAGGATAGCGACCCCGACCTGATTATTTGAGGTACCCCGCCATAGTCCCGCCGGTAGATTTTATATAAGATGCTAGCGGCGATTCTCGTGTCTAAACTGATGGTCGCGGATTTAATATAGGCGTTATACCCCGACGGGCAGTTGAAATAAGCCTGCAGTGTCCGGTTATTGGCCCCTGAAAAAAACCCGAGAACGTCGGTTGCATTGTCTGGTACCCCGTTTGTCACTGGGGCAGCATCGTTATAAAAATAGATGTCACCATCAAACCCACCGCCAATTACGGGGGACGTTGCGGAGTCGGCATTATAGGACGTTAGGTGTCTCCATAGTGCGGTCGGCAGAGCTTTGGGCGTCTGCCCGGTAAGCGCGAAAGTCTGTTCTGTCCATGCTCCGTTTATGTCGTTTCCAAGGACGTATATATCCCCAGTGTCAGTATCGACACTGCTTGACACCCGGTTTATCGGGGCGGTTCCGTCCGCTGGGAAAACTATATCTGAGCCCCCGAGGTTATCGGATCCATATTCCCAGACGATGTGAAACGCAGAGTCGTTATCCGCGCGGACCTCACCAAACTTTACGAATGAAAAGGTACCTTCTACAAGGCCCCGGTCCACCCTCGTCTGATAAGGTAGTTGTACACAAGATTTCATGCTGCAAACTCCAAGGTCGATCCGTTGACAAACGCCACCCGGAAATTAATCAGGATCGTAAAGTCAAGCGTCGTGTTTGTGGTTAGGTGTAATCGAATGAAATTATCGACCCCTGGTTTTGCAACCAGACTGAATGGCCGACCGAGGGCGTCGTCGTCCCGGTTCTCGTAGATTCGGGCCTGGTCGGCGTCCACCTTCGAGAATATCTCGGTGTTTATTTCATCCTTGAACAGCACGGTGTTCACTGGACATCCAGATAGATCGACGCCGGGGGTTGTGATGAGATCGGAGTTTGTCCCATCCCAGACATCCGCATAGACGTTTGTGCAATTGGTCAACGCCGGGGCATCAGTGATCGCGCCCCATTGATTCAGAACAGTCAGGATTCCGGTGTATTTGAAAATGTTGACAGTCTTAGTTTCGGTGTCGGCAGTAATCCGCACGGCTTTGGCTAGGCGGCGACCCCATGTTTGAAGACATGCATCCCCGAATACATTCTGTGTCGTGTATCTACTATCAACTGGTGTTCGCAGCGTCAAGGGCGGCAACTTCATCCTTTTCCCCCAATCAGTTCACTAGACTGGTGTCCGGTGTAGCATCAATTCGTTTGTGTTTGTCGTGTCGTTCACAGTCAACTTGAACCTGAAAAACATATTGTTCGTATCGTCGAATTGCCAATTGAACAAAGTGCCGGGGGTTGTGGCGGACGAGATGCTTCCCGCAGCCGCGCCGGTTACAGTTTCGACACCTACAGTCACCGGGATCCACGTACCATTTTCATGATTCCGCATCTCGCAGGTGAGAACGTTCGCCGTCCCACCACCATCGACCAGCGCACCGCTGAGTGACATCGACTTGAAGCCCAGCATGCTGATACCGTCGGCGCTCGGGAAATAGGTGTCCGCCGTAAGGTTCGCCGCCGGGGAGATGTCCTCGGCAACCTGCCCAAACCGCGCTGGGTCGGTCTCAGTGACTCGGAGGGAGTCGGTCGTGGTGCTCGCACTGGACCCGCGCAGCTCGACGCGGTGGTTTAGTTTGTCGTCGCCCGCGTCCACTTCGGTGGTGTAGGGGTATTCGCTGTTTATTAGTTGGGCTTGTGCGCCCGTCAAAACCGGAGGGTTCGCCATTTGTCTACCTCAGTATGTCCGCGTACCCAATGAACTGATCTGTAATCAGCATCTCATGGACCGCGTCAAGAGTTGGATCAATTTGATCGTCGTGTTTGTGTGACATCTGCGGGGTGAATTTCGAAAACTCCGCGAGATATTCTCCAAGCCAGGGCGCATTCGCTGGCAAAAAAACTTTTCCTTGTGCAATCGACGGGGCGCCGCTCATAGCCCTCGAGACCTTGTCTTTGTCTCGTTGGATACCAGTCACCCAGTCCATGCCTTTAATCTTGTTCACGGCCTGTATGAGGCCCGTCCCGCTCACTTTATCCTCGACCCGCCGGGCCCGCACGCCCATCGCAACCTTGCCCATGACAAAATCGTGGCGTTCGCAAAATTGCATAAAGTTGGTTTGCAGGTCCGGGGCTTCCCACTTGCCACGCATCTGGTCGAGCAGATAGATGTTCCCATCCAACCCTTTACCCCAGCACTGGAATACAGAGTAGTCGTGAATCTCTTTGACTTTCTGCGCGGTGTCCGCGAAGATTGTCTTGTACATCAGGGGGGTATATTCCCCCTCGCCTTTGATCAGTTGATTGCGGGCGGGGTCGAAGCCTTCATAGAATTTCCACCAGTCGCGCTTGAACAGACCGCCGCCGAGCGGTGCCGGCCGCTGGTCATATTGGCTCGCATACGTGTACTCGTCGGCTTTGAGGATCCTGATCTCGGCCTCGTTGTGCTTGTAGTCCCATAAAGGCCCAGGCTCGAAATCGAATTCGACCGGCACGCCGTGGGTGTACTCAGCAGGGTACTCCCTGTCGTCTGTAATCTCCACGGGGATTTCCAGGTGATGCCACTGCTCGCCCGACCCGCCGGCCAGGAGGAAGCCTGTGAGGTCGTCCTCGTGCAGCCGTTGCATAATGATTATGATCGGCACGGTCTCGACCGCGAGCCTCGATTTGAAAGTGTTTGTGAACCTATTGTTCACTCGATTCCGGGAGGTGTCTGAGTAGGCGTCGTCTGGCTTGAGCGGGTCGTCTATCAGAATCGCACCGCTGAATCCATCGCGCATTCGACCAGCACGGAAACCGGTGATCTGCCCACCGCTCGAGACCGCATGCATCCCGCCGCCGAACTCGGTGAACCACCGTTTCTTCGCCGCGGTGTCATCCCGGACCTGCATCGGCCACATGTCCTGGAATCGTTTGGACCGGATAATGTCCCGAATGGTTGCTGAGTTAGTGACGGCGAGATCGTCGGAGTAGGAGCTGTGAATAAATTTGGAATCGGGATATTTGGCAAGACACCAGGCAGTAAATGAAATGACTACTTCTTCAGTCTTAGTGTAACCGGGTGGAATATTGATAATAAGCCGGGTGATCTCGCCGTCAATAACTCGTTGCAGTGTATCGGCAATCAACCGGTGATGCCGGTTGACTATAAATTTCTGCCGCTCGCGGTGCTTGAAAAACACGCGCTCGAACATCAATAGATCCTCCTGGCACAGATGCCGGAGGAGTCTGGTCTCGTTAATACTTATCAGCTATCGCTTTCCGCAGTTCAACGATCTCGTGCTCTTTGAGGTCCTCGGCCGTCCGCGGGATTGCGTCCCCCGTCACGTCCACAGCCTTAAGCTTCGGATACAGGTGGTCCATCAGCCGCTCAGCCGCCCGCATGCTCACGGTTTGCTCAATCCTCACGGGCTTATACCCTGGGTCGTTGAGGATCAGATCCCGCAGCTGTACCCAGTCGGACATATCCGGCGGGGCGTCCCCATTCTCCTCGTCGAGCTTGAGCACCATCTTGTATAGGGGGCTCGCATCAAACCGCGGGTCAACCCCTGCCATCACCTGGGCCAGCCACTCGTCGGGCTCCGGGCAGCCCTCGGCCAGGCATACGGCTTGCACCCTCTCGAGTAATGTTTTTTCGTCTTTCATATTCGTATTATATCACATTAAGTTGTATTTCTGAAATTTAGGGCTTGACTTTCGGGGGGTGTAGGTGTTATGTTGGTATACAGGAGGTGAGTGAAATGCAAAATTGCCCAAGATGTAATAGTGAGATTGGACGTGTATCTGACTTAACTTTAAACTGCTACTATGCCCTCTATGAGTGTGAAATTTGTGGTTTACAATCTGAGAGCTTCGATGTGGACGCGGACGACTCTTTTGAGAGTACCCGAGCCGCGGCAGAATGTAAATGGGACGAGGTCTGTGAAAAATACCAAAAGAAAAGCGACCGGCAATTGATTCATGAACTTTTTCACCGGATTGCCGAACTGGAAGAGCGCCTTGAACGTGCCAGCATCAGTTTTTAGGAGGTGAGCGAAATGCAAAAGTGCCTAAGATGCGGGCTGGCCCTGGGAATTTGGAGTATAAAGCTCAATATAGACGGGGGATTCTCTGCTTGCTGTCTAGACTGCGAAGGTGAAGCTGGATACCCAGTTTACGAAAGAGACCACCCCGGGAAAACGTTCGAAGAAATAGCGGAAATTGCAATACATAATTTTGTTAGGAAGCAAGTGGGAGGTGAACGATGACCAGCAAATTTAAGGTTTGGTTCTTCATTCCCGAGTCCCTCGAGTACCCCCGGTTCACGGACGTCCCCCCGATTACTGGGCGTGTCCTCGAAGAATACGAAACAATCGTGCCCGTCTCGGTCCTGAACTCATGGGACGAGGAAGGCCGGTGCGTCCAGGGCCTGCACCTTATTAGGCCAAAAAGATATTGACAAGGCCGAAAGAAGCCTTATGTTGTTAGTAGGAGGTTGAAATGAAAAGTCGGATAATGCTCAAAGACGGGACGTGCTTGAAGGCCAAGGTATACGACCGGCACGTTGAGGGCCGCACCTTGAGGGGTGCTGTGAAGGTCGACGGCGAGTGGCGGCGGGTGTGGACTCAGGACGGGGCGACGTGGTTTGAGGAGGTAAGCAAATGAGCCGATGGGTTCTGGACATAGCCTCGGGAGTGCTGGCGGTGCTGTTCATTTACGGCATCTGTGCAGTGGCCGGGGTAGAGTTTGACATCTGGATCGCATCCTGCGGCGCGTTCGCGGGGATGTGGTACCGAGCGAGGAGAGAACAATGAAAGTTTTTTTGATGGTGTTGGTTTTGAGTTCGATGGCCTGCAGTGCGGAGGCTGGGCGGTCGGCTGTCGTGCAGGTCGAGACTCTAGAGGGGGGCCGTGGGACAGGGTTCTTTGTAACCCGCAACCTGGTGATGACAAACCATCACGTTGTTAGGGGCGGGGAAATGATGATCATACACCATCGAACCTACAAAGTCTGGGGCCAGGTCGTGGCCGTGGAGCCCGGTCTTGACCTCGCATTGATTGAGGTCAAGGGCAAGGGCCCCCGGCCGCTGACGTTCTGCGGGGATACCATGGAAGGTGACGAGGTGTATGTCTGGACTTGGGACTTCGGGCGCTTTCGGGAAAAGAGGGGCATGGTCGAGAGTCGCTGGTTTGAACGGGTGGTTACTACTATTGGGTTGATCCCCGGCAATAGTGGGTCACCGATGTTGAAAGGCCGAGGGCTCCGGAGGTGCGTGGCCGGGGTCGCGAAGGCCGTCAGCATTCCCGACATGCGGGGTATTGCGACGTCCGCATTCGCGGCGCGGGAGTTTTTGAGAGTGTACCTGGTGGCTAAATGACCCGCGAATACTATGAATCCCTGTCGGATTTGGAGCTCGCAAGGGCCGCGAAGCAGGCTGATCGGGATGTAAAAGCTAGGAATGTGTGGTGTGATCGCAAATTCAAACGTATCTGGGACGATGAAATGTACCTCAGATTGTTGAAAAAAGCCGACATGATCGACGAAATTCAGAGAAAAAGGAGGGTTGAAAAGTGGAATTTGAGGGAGAATTAGACGAAGTTCTCGAGGAAATACGTGAAATGTTGCTCGAAAAAAACCAAAAATACGGCGATTCTGCACTGAATCCGGTGCGAATTTTCTCAAAAGCCAGCACAAAAGAGCAACTTTTCGTCAGAATGGACGACAAACTCAGCAGGATTGCACGGGGGGACGACGAGGAGGACGAGGACGTGCCCAAAGATTTGGCCGGGTACCTTGTGATGTATATGATCCACCGCAACCGGCAAGGGGGAGGTGAGTGATGGAAAATATCCCGGATGACCTTTGGCAACAGGTGGGGTATATCTTCTCTTACGACGTCGACAAAGCGCGGCTGTGGTTCGAGACCAGCAACCCACTACTCGGGGGCGTGTCGCCCCTTTGGATGCTCGAGAACGGCAGGGAGCAACGGCTCCGGGCTTTCGTGAACCTGTCGGTAGACCTAAACGGCATGGGAGGTGAGTGATGAAGAAATGGGTCGAGCGAGATTGGAGTGAGTTGAGATCTGGGGATATTGTTAGGTATTTTGTAGATCCTGATTTTTCTTACAAAATAGAACACATTGGGAATGATTATTTCAAGACAGAAGCTTATGGTAAACCCTGGCTTGCAATAAGAAAGAATTTCTTTGGACCAGAGAGATACCAACGCCTGGAAGAAGTCGAGCCACCTGACGGGTGGTATTTGGTGGAATATGACGGGGAAGAGATGGTCAGATACAAACACGGCAAATATATGTATAGCAATTCAAATTTGGACCAGCGTGGTTGCGATTGGGAAGAATACGTCTTCATCAAACGTGTTGAGTTCAAAGACTTGGAGGACCAGCAATGATTCTACGGTGCACTAAGTGCGTTAAGCACTTTGAGTTTGATGACTTCGACGGGAGGGCGAAGGTGAGTGGCGCGCAGTGCCCCGAGTGTGGTTACCCTATGAGCACTCGGGGGGATGCGAGGGCTAAGAAACAGAGCAAGTATGAGCCTGGGGAGAATGTGAAATGAAAAAAAGATACGAAAGCAAATGGGAGGGGCCTGGATTATATCGGGTATGGGAGATAAAAACAGGCAAAAAGCTGAAGGATTGGCATAGATGCACAGAGTTTAGAAACGATGGAGCATGGGATAGAAAATCATTCGTCTACCGCAAAATCGAACTGCCACCGGAACCGGAGCCGGTGATTGAATTTGAGCCGGGGTTATATCGGGTGAGATCAAACACGGGCAATTGGGTCTATAGAGAAAGAGAGCCCGACGGTAGAAGCACTAACGCTTGCGGGGAATGGATGGCCAGCGACTTCGACACAGCTTACACCGCCTACCAAAAGCTCGAACCCGGAGAAATAATCGAAACAAAATGAACGCGCCTCTTGACATCGGGACAGCATGGGTTACACTGATCCTTATAGGGACTGCAATGGTTGCAGGAACCTTGCTAGTTTGGGGAGTATTGTGATGTCAAAGCGCGAAGTGATTGCATGGTTGATCTATGTGATTCTGTTTGGTCTGGTGGTTTATTTCGTTGGTTTGGGACTCTTGGGGTCCTGTTTCATAGGAGGTGTTTTGGGATGAAAATGTATCATTATTGGTATTTGGACGGTACGTATAAAGGGGTTTCTACTAACGCGAGATGGGATGTCTCGGAAGGTGGGGAATTCGTTCACCAGGAGTTTTATACTCCTGACCCGGTGTTCCCTGGGGTGCCTGAGCCTGAGCTCGAGGATGGGATTTATAGGGTGAGAGTCGGAGATGGTGGGTGGGAGAAAGTTGAGTATTTGAGGAAAAGGAGGGACTCTTGGTATTCACTATATGGTAAGTTCATGGGGAGTGTGGAGGATAAGAGGGCTGGGGGGCTGGAAGTACTCTCAAGGCTTGTAGAGGAGGAAGTGAAATGAAAATGTATCATTATTGGGATTTAGGTGGGGAATACCAAGGGGTAAGTGATAATAAGGATTGTGATTTCTCGAAAGGTGGGACCTTTGTCCATCAAGAGTTCGAGCCACCTGAGTTCCCTGGGTTGCCGGAGCCTGAGCTCGAGGACGGGATTTATAGGGTGAAGTTTAATGATATGATATTCTGCCGAGAAAAAAGAGGTGGTAAGACCTACGACCTGGAAGGGGGGTATAGGGGTGTTTGGAAGGACTATGAAGTGATCTCAAGGCTTGTGGAGGAGGAAGTCTAATGTTTTGCGTTCTTTGCGTTTTCATGAGAATTGCTCCGCGATGTTTTTCGGCGGCCCAGGGGATTACAGCCCCCCTGGAATTTTTTGACCCCCCACCCCGCAGGCCCAGTGTTTATAGGGGTTTCAGCGATCGCTGCGGCCCAGTAACCACGCGGGTTTCCGGGCACGGTCGGGAAACCCGCAGTACTACTAGCCCTCCCCGTCGCCGCAAACCCAGTAACCACGCGGGTTTCCTCGCCCTATTTCTCACCCTAACAGCCTGCGAATACCTACCCATCGACCTCGACCTACACCACACCCAAACCTCCGAATGCTACCAGCAACCTCGAGGCACTCACTGCACTACTGGCTCACCAGAGCTCCCGGGCCTATGCACTGGGTATGGTGCTTGCTGGCACGATGCGGATGGTGAGTATGATTGGTGCCGCATTGACCCCTGCGATGCCGGCACGGCCGACGCCGGCGACCTGTAGCAAAATCTTCACACCGAAAAATTTTCCCGGGTCTCGATACAATACCGAGAAATTTTCCCGGGTCCCGATAGAGTTTACAGTGTTGGTGGAAAAAATGGGGCTTCCGTTTTTAAAGATATACTGTAAAAAAAGTATCGTAAAATGTTGTGACAAAGAACGCAAATTTCTTGTAAACCTCCGAAATCATTCACGAAACATACTTATCGTGGATCGTTATTATACTTAACTTCGGATCGCGAAATCGCAAAGAGGTGGGTTTTTAGACTCACCGGTCAGTATGAATAATATCAATAGGTTATGGGTTTTTTGAATAATTATTCGTACTATTCAATCGTAGTCTCATGTTCGTTGACCCCAGCAATTATTTGCGTTTCTAAAACAGCAAGGATTCCGCTAGGATAGAAATATGCACTTAGTTACGATATATAGTACTTTGATATATTAGTTTATTTGAAAAAGATTAATGGATTCAAGGGTATAGATAGGGTGGCAGTTCGTGACGTTTTTGCTCGTCGGAAATAAAGTTTGCGGTTTGCTGAGCTAGGGAGAAAACACAATGTTCTGAAAAAAGTCACTAGGCTCATATCTTTTTTTAAAGTTATTTTTCATACATTTTTTTATACATTATTCATTCCTTGCAACCCATTAAAATCATTAGCCCCCCAAGATAAACCAATAATATCAATACCCGAATATCGCACGACCCGAACGACCCGCCAACCCAGCGGAATCATTCAAATATCGCAAACCCGATATATTTCCTGGGATTAACGAAATTTCAACATTTTAAAAAAATCCGACCCCCTCTAAAAAATCCAACAAAACTAGAAAAAACCTACCCAACCAAACCATTCCGATACGAATGAATACTCCTCAGGGCGCAAAAAACACAAAAAAACCCTCGTTTCACTCTCACCGGACTTGACACGCCTTCCCCTTGCTGGTAAAGTGACTGAAGGAGGTGAGAGACATGCTAGTGACAGTTAAAGACATTATGGACCTTGAACCATGTGAAGAGTACACTCAATCGAGGGTCGAAGACCTTTTTGCTGGCCGAAGGCAGGTGACTTTGGTCGAGATCGCCCATTTCCCGATTCCGGCAGAGGACCGGCTTTGGGCTTTGCTGCAGCTGATCAAAGACGATCGGGTGATTCTTCTTTTCGCATGCGACTGCGCTGAGCGGGCGCTGCCTCTTTTCGAGGCCGAGCGGCCGGATGATATGCGGCCAAGGCGGGCGATCGAAGTGGCTCGAGCATACGCCAAAGGGGAGACTACTCTGGAGGAATTGAGAGCCGCTCGGGCCGCCGCCTGGGACGCCGCTTGGGACGCCGCCGGGGCCGCTCGGGCCGCTCGGGCCGCCGCCGGGGCCGCCGCTTGGGACGCCGCTTGGGCCACCGCTCGGGACGCCGCTTGGGACGCTGGGGCCGCTGCTTGGGACGCTGGGGCCGCTGGGGACGCTGAAAGAGCTTGGGTTGCCGAAAGGGAGTGGCAATTGAGCAAACTGATCGAATACATTAAATAGGGAGGTGAGAGACATGGCCAGACGGTATCGAAAGAAGCTCCCGGACGGAATGGAGTTCTGCCCGTCGTGTCAAATGGTCCTGCCGCTCACAGAACGCCACTGGACCCTGAATACTGACGAGGACTACCTTGGGATGTGGGATCCGTATTGCGCGGTCTGCATGTGCAAGAGAACGCCTAAGAAGAGCACCTCAAGTGGTCCGGTGCGGGTCTGTGAGTGGTGCCAGGACGAAAAGGCCCTGATGCCAAGGTATTGGCACCGGGACCGGAAGAAGCCTGGCGGTTTCGACCAAGTGTGCAAGATGTGCAGGTTGGATCGGGCTCGGCAGCGGAGGAAGCGGCGGAGTATCAAGTTGAATTCGAGATTTGGGTCCCTGGGGCTTGCAAAATCGAAAGAGTGCAACACTTGCGGGAAGGTCAAGGCTATGAAAATGTTCTCCCGGGACAATGGCTGTCCCGACGGCCGGGCTCGGAGGTGCAAGAGCTGCAGTTCAAAGTGGTACGCGTACCAAAGGCGCCGCAAGCTGGCGCAGAAGGGAGATGATTGAGATGTGGACCTTAGTAGATAACGAAGACATTAAAGTAGGTGACCGGGTGCGGTTTTTGGGTGGGCTAGCGGGGGTTGAGTACATTGTCATGATCAGAAAGAGGGACGTTATAATGGTTCGGGAGAAAGGTTCGGCGATGGCGATCTCTTATACCATCCGAGAGGAGGACCGCTTCGAGTGCTGGGAGGAGCCTGTGGGGGCGTGGAAAGAGTGCAAGCCGGAGGACATGGTCCCAGGGGACAAAATCCGAGTCGTGGGCAAGGCTGGGTCTGAGACGGTGTTCAGAAGGATGGACGGGGGTATGGTGTATGTGGATCCGACCACGATGTTCCCGGGGGATCTGTGGACTGCGTCCATGCAAACATTCGAGCGCTGGGAGGCTATTACGAAGGCTGTGAAGGTCAACGTGTCTCTTGGAACCGTCCCTGCGCAGGCCCCAATGGAATGGGTCAAGTGTGACCTCAGCACCCTCAGCCCTGGCAGTCTCATTGTGAGAACCAATGACCCCGCCGACCTTGAGAATACACCAACAGTCCTCGAGTTCGTCAAGTACTACCCAGACCCCAAAATAGTTGCGGTCAGAGACCCCATCAATAGGCACACTGGGGCATACTATGTGGACGGATCAGTGACTTACTACACCAAAAGAACCATCCGTGAGCCGAGCCCCCCAGCACCAAAGGTCATCGACGACTACCCCCATACCTGCTACCATTGCGGGTCTCCGGCCTACGTCGGGGAGTACGGGATTGATTGCAAAGGAAATTGTGAGGCGAGCAAATGAGCCAATGGAAACTGACAAACTTCGAGGACCTCCGCCCGGGCGATGAGTTTTGGTGGATGGCTGACGCGAACGGGATGAATGACGGAATTACTTTCAGCGTTAAGTTCACGGATTTTGACGCGGGAGTGGTTTATGCCACTGGGGTTTACAGTGGGTGCCAGCATACTTTCGAAGAAGCGGGATACTTCTGGGTCCGTGCCAGCCCCAAGCCCGTCCGGTTCGATTGCCGCTGCCCCCACTGCGGGGGTGAGATCAAGATGAACGTGCAGGGAGGTGAGTGATGTGGGTTGATGTGGAATGGAAGGACATCCGGCCTGGGGACCTGCTGTTTGAGGGTTTCGTTGAACACATCGGAAACAGGTATATGTACATTGACGACGAATTGGAGCCCGCGCGCTGGTGCCGGTATCGGCACGACGACCCTAAGCTGGGGGAGAATCAATATTCACGCTGGGAGACCCCCGAGACCCCCACACTGCTCGACGCCGTCGGTGAGTACCTCAAGTCCTACCAGGACCACGTGTCCCTCACGGAGTGGATGAAGGCCCGTGACCGGTTGTTTGAGGTGTATGAAAGGGAGGTGAAGAATGAAAAGGTTTGATGTGGAATTGTTTGAAGACGGCCCGTCGTATGATCCTATGGTTGCGTCAAAAGACGGCGACTGGGTCGAATATGACGAGGCCGCAGCGGAGATTGAAAGGTTGAAAGATGTGATTCGAGATGCGAGGGACTGTCAAGTTTATTGGGGCTGTGGGATAAAGCCTCTCGAAGACGAAATCAACTCATGGGAGGAAGACGATGAGTCATAAAGATTGGGTACGAGTAGAGTGGAGTGATCTCCGGCCTGGGGACATAGTCCGAGACATAGACGAACCTTGGGACGACCGAGAGGTCGGGCGTATTAGTTTGACATTTTTCGAACTTGCGGGGGCGTCTCCAGAGGACCGATACACCAAAAGTTTGAGATATAAATACGACGACAGATCTAAAGGCGAGGTCCAGTATGTTCGTATGGAAGATTCCTTGGAGGTCAAACACCTCAAGCAAGTGATCCGAGACGCATTCGACGGGTGCGTGTGGTCAAATAAACTGACGGCTGAACGTATTCTCAGGGCGGAGATTGAGCGCTGGAATGACGAATAGGCTCACCTACAAGGGCCGATTGTATCCCACCCCGGCGCAGCGGACGGCGCTCAACGCTCAACTGGAGGCCAGCACGAGGCTTTACAACCGCCTCCTGGCAATCACATTAGATAATGACAAGCCCCTCAGCAACTACACCCTGACGGCCCAGATCACTCAACTCAAGCGCACGACCATGCCCGAGCTCTATCTGTGTCACTCCCAGGCCCTGCAGAACGTGGCGCGCCGGCTGGACCAGGCCTGGTCCAGGTACTACAAAGGCCTGAGTGACCGACCGGTGCCGAAGGACAACGTGGTCTCAATGACCTACCCCCAGTATCGAGCCGTGCCGGCAGGGGGGCTGCTGCGGGTGCCGAAGCTCGGTCAGGTGCGGGTCCGGGGGTCGATGCCGGAGGAGGGGGTTAAGACCTTAACCGTCTGGGTGGACCGCCTGGGGGATTGGTTCTATGGGCTTACAGTCGAGCGACCGGCGGCCCTGGTGCATCCAGCCCGGAGGTTCACGGCCGTCGGTGTGGATTTGGGCCTATCAACCTTCGCAACCCTCAGCAACGGGGAGCGCCACCACATCCCGACCCTCACCCCTGAGCAACTGCGGGAACGGATAAGACTCAGACGCAACCCAGACCGACGCTATCTCCACCATTTGAGGCGCTGGCGACGTCGCCGCCAGGACTTCATGCACAAGCTCAGCCGACGGCTCGTGGACCGATGGGATATAATTGTGCTTGAAAAACTTGACATTGCCCGAATGTCACGGCATAGTGGTTATATCGGGCAGCGAGTGGCATGGGCAGGCTGGGGGCGATTCCTCACCCTGCTCGAGTACAAGGCCGAGCGCGCCGGTCGGGAGGTGATAAAGGTGAATCCAGCTTACACGTCGAAGGACTGCAGCATTTGTGGCTGGCGGGCTGATGAGCTCACCCTGTCGGACCGGGTGCTGGACTGCGAGCGCTGCGGCTGTGGGGTCGACAGGGACCTCGGAGCGGCGCGGAATATATTGAGGAGAGGATTGAGATGAAAGAAATACGAATCCCAGCGGACGTTTTCGACGAAATAAATGAGCACTTTCCAAAAAAGTGCCCTATATGTGAAAGTTACAGTGTTGATGTTTGCTACTCTGACGAGGACCAAAATGACCCGGCGGTGGCATGCATGATTTGCGGTATTATTGTAATGTCAGCAAGTGGGACTGAGGAAGAATCAATACGTCTTTGGAACCTACTCCTAAGAAAAGGTGGCGCCGGCGGGGGCGTCTGACTAACCCTCGAGAGGCCCGCAAGGGCAACCCGCACCTGGTCGCGCCCCCGAGTGAAAATAAAAAGTAGCTCGGGGGCACTTTTTTCTTGACGGGGGCTTCGGGGGCTGGTAGTGTTGATAGGTAGGAGGTGAGTGATGACATTCCAAAATGAACTAACAATCGCAGCAATGAAACTGCAGGACATCCTCAACGAGGACCTCATTGAGGCCATGCTGTCCCCCGAGGAACGGAAGCACTTGGAGACCGCCCTGGACGTGGTCAAGGGCATGCTTGAGATTGAGTGTGGGGGGATGTGATGTGGACCTTCAAACTGATCCACGGCAATTGCATCGAACGGATGCAGGACATGGAACCAGAATCAGTCCACTCGGTTGTTTCCGACCCGCCCTACGGTCTGGCGTTCATGGGCAAGCAATGGGACCACGCAGTCCCCGGGGTCGACTACTGGGCCGAGTGCCTCCGAGTGCTCAAGCCCGGGGGTTACCTCGCCGCCTTCGGTGGGACCCGGCTGTACCATCGGTTGACCTGCGCGATTGAGGATGCTGGGTTTGAGATCCGTGATTGTTTGATGTGGGTTTATGGCTCGGGGTTTCCGAAGTCTCACGACGTCAGCAAGGCGATTGATAAGGCGGCTGGGGCGGAGCGGGAGGAGGGGGTTGTGTCAGGAAAGAGCGGGGCCCGAAGATCGTGCATGGCCGGTGATTTTAAAGGTGGAGAATACTATAAGACAGCCCCAGCAACCCCCGAGGCCGCGCAATGGCAAGGCTGGGGCACCGCACTCAAACCGGCCTGGGAGCCTATCATACTCGCCCGCAAGCCCTTCAAGGGCACCGTGGCCGGGAATGTTTTGGAACACGGCACGGGGGCTTTGAATATTGATGGGTGTAGGGTTGGGGAGAGATGGCCAGCAAACCTCGTGCACGATGGGTCCGACGAAGTTGTCGATCTGTTTCCGAACAGCAAGAGCGGATCGAGAAAAGCGGGGGTGCGAAAAGGTATGGGTTTTCATGGTGCCGATGGGGACGGCGGCCCCGCCATCAAAGGGTCCGAGGGCTCAGCGGCCCGCTATTTCTACTGCGCCAAAGCATCCCAGGCGGAGCGCAATGCCGGCCTCCAAGAGCTCCCGACGGGCCAGGCCAAGGGCGGGGGTGGGATGAACAATCCCGAGGCCGGGAGGATCTATGGCTCACTCCACACCCCGGCAAAGAATTTTCACCCGACGGTGAAACCGGTCGCTTTGATGAAATGGCTGTGCCGGATGGTCACGCCCCCGGCGGGCATCGTGCTGGACCCCTTCTGCGGGTCCGGGTCGACCCTGGTCGCGGCAATGCAGGAGGGCTTTAGGCCCATCGGCATTGACCTGGAAGAAAAGTACATCGAGATCGCAAGGCTCCGATGCGAGCATGAGGACTGGTAAGAATGCTACAAGCAAAAGAAGTAACGATCGAATACAATGAGACCACCGGCCGCTGGAAGGTCGACTACAAAGGGCCCAGCGGGGTCTACCAGTGCACTGAGTATGGTATGCTCCAGGGGGCTACCATTCAACAGGTGTACCTCGCGGCGGGGCGTGCGGTGCTGGCAGCGGCGAATCTGGTGATTCCAAAACCAAAGGACCTCACAATTAGGGTATTGACAGATTCCAATGGTTGATGTACTCTGGTACCGAGGTGAGCGATTGCAAGGTGATACCTACATTGATTGTGAGTGGTGCGAGCAGAGCGTGACCAAAAGTCACCGCTACGTGGCGCTTTTGGAAATCTTTTTTTGCTGCGACGAATGCATTTCGGCATGGATTCGAGACCAGGACAGAGCCGAGGACCGCTGCCGGTGGTGCTGCCGACCAGTCAATCGGGACTTTGGAGACGCGATATTTTTCGACGACGAGCTGCGGTTTTGCGGCTGGGACTGCGCGAACGAATACATTGAGGAGGTAACGGGATGAGTCTTTTGGACAAAATGGAGGCCCGGGTGAAAGAACTCGAGGCCGAAAACAAACAACTGAGACTCGAGCTCAGCAATGCGACGGCGACCCTCGGGCACTACAATCGCAAGGTGGACCGACTGATCAAATACTGGAGGGACCTCACGGGCTATGAGATGCTGACCCCGACCATTGACGAGGCCATTGAGCACGTGATGCAGTGGGCGGCTCAGAGGGAGTCCGCGGACATTGAGATTGAGGAGTTGACCGAACAGATCGACGAACTCAAAACAGAGCAAGAATGGATGCTCGGGAAGTTGAGGCACTACGGTGAGTAGGTTTTTCTCCAATGACCGGGAGGAGCGGGCGTTCACCGACCGGGTGGTCGGCACGAGCTTGCTGGAAAAAACAATCGAGTGGATTCGCGAGAACTTGGACGCGAATGTGGTATTCGAGGAGGAGGAGTTGCATGAGTGGGCTACTGAAAAGGGTTATGTCAGTCGTGAGTGGTTGGATGAGAACGGATGGATCCAACCCGGAGATCGACGCGCTGAGGGCTCGGCTGACTGAAGCCCACGCGAGGAACCGCGAGCTTTGGGTTCGGGTCCAAGAATTGGAAATGAAAAATGAGCAGCTCAAAGAGTTGACCGACAAACAAATCGAAGCACTGGAGATGTTCTGTGAAGCAACCAACGTGTAAAACCTGTATCCATTTTGAGACACCCGAGGACAACCAAAAGCGCCGGGGCCTGTCTGATGCCCTGCCACTGATTGAGTTTGGGGAGTGCCATCTGAACCCCTGTCCCCTCAAGAAAAAGGCTCACTCATGGTGCTCATATCACCCGCACTGGGAGCTCTACGCGGCCCAACATGAACCGGTCAGTTTCGATGTGGAAGTGGAATAAAGTATGCGTCTGGCTGTATCGATACAGTACTATGGGATTACTTGTATGTGGGTCATGTGGGATCTTGGAGGCCAGGTGGTCATTATTGATCCTGGCGAGCTTATTGGTTTTACGGGTGGAATGGATCTCGGGGCGCTTGACGACCTTGAGTAAATTGGTTACAGTGATACTGTCTTGGAGGGCGAAGTGAATCCAGAAATACTAAAATGGTATTACGATCGCGACTGCACACTGATCCCCCTCCGAGCCGGGAAGGACGGCAAGCGGCCGTTGCATTCCGAGTGGACCACCCGGGAATACAGTCCGATGGAACTTCAATCCCATGCCAGCAATGTTGGGTTTCGGATGGGGCCGCGGGACCTCGTGGTCGACGTAGACGCTCGGCACGGGGGGCTTGACTCCCTGCCGGACCTGCAGGAGGACTACCCGGAGATCACGGCGAATGTTCTCCCGGCCGTGCTGACCGGCGGGGGTGGGTACCATTTCTATATGAGGCTCACCGTGGACCAGGCGGCCCGCTGGGGCTCGAAGTTCCGGGAGGTGCTGGGGTATGACGGGATTGAGTTCAAAGGCTTAGGGAGGCAGGTGGTTATCCCTGGGTCGATTCACCCGGAGACCGGGGATGAATACGAGTTCGACGAGTTTTCGAACATCACAATAAGCGAAATCCCACCCCCTCCGGACCGGTTGCTGGCCGCACTGCTCATCACCCCGACAGCATCGGACGTGGCCGACGAGTCCTACATTACAGCGTGGTCGCCCGAGAACCTCAAGGCTGCCCTCGAGTTGCTGCCCGTCGAGGAATTCAATTCAAATGCCAGTTGGTTCCCCTTGATGTGCGCTGCGTACCACGCGACCGGGGGCGCCGGGGTCGATGAGTTCATTGAGTGGTCGACCAGTGACCCCAAGTACCGCAACGCCGGGCCATCAATCCGAGCGCGCTGGGCCAGCCTGCAAAGCCCAGCACCGACCAAGCGCACGGCCGGGACGATCTGCCATGAGATCAGCAAGCGGGGGAAACCCCTCCCCGTGGGGCTGCCGGGGGTTGTCAGTGCTGAGTCTGAGTTCGAGGCCGTGCCGGTGCCCGCGACGAAAGAGCGGCCGACCCTGGCGGCTGTGAGGGCGCAGATTGACGAGGTCACCCCGTCGTGCGACATCAAACAAATCAAGTCAGTGCTGGACGACATCTGTTACCTCGACCCCCTCGACCGACACGACGCACTCGACGCCCTGGCCCGGCAGTCCAACCGGCCCAAGAGCGTGCTGGCCGAGGCCCTCAAGCGGCTCATGCAATCCCTCGCGCCCGTAGTCGGCGAGCGCCCCACGTCCTCAATGGACGCCGGGGACGAGGTCACCTACACAGCCCTCGACCAGGTTTACAATAAGGGCGCAAATATCATCACCCTCGGCGGGCAGTTCTGGACCTACACTGGGAAGTATTGGAAGCCGACCGACCAGGATGTCGTCGGTAAGGATGTGATGTATGTGGTTCGGGACTGGGTCCAGGCGAATCCAAAGAGTAAGAAGTCAGTCGCGAGCTTGACCGACGAGGTGCTCAAAACGTTGAAAAGGGAATCGAGCAGCGAGGAGGACCTACTGCGCTTGACCGTGCAGCCCCCGCCGGTTATCAACTGTCTCAACGGGGAGATCTGGATTGACGAGCGCAGCGGGCAGCATGAGTTCAAGCCACACGATCCGCGGAGTTACCTCACCCACCGCATCGATACAGACTACGACCCCGAGGCTCAATGCCCCCTGTTCGAGTCGACCCTCACCGACATATTCAACCCCCTCGGGGATGCCGGCAACTTTGTCATTGACCACCTCTGGGAAATGATTGGCTACACCCTGCAGCCCCGCAAGAACATGCCTCACTGGTGGCTATTCTTCGGCCGCGGGGCCAATGGTAAGACGGTGGTGCTGGACGTCCTCACCGCCCTCCTGGGGGAGTGTGGGCTTTGCACGTCGCTTGGAAATTTCAACAATGGAAACAACCACGCGACCACCGACTTGGTCGGCAAGCTGGCCCTGATTGACGAGGACGTCGAGAAAGGGACGAAGCTCCCGGGCGAGCTGCTCAAAAAAATCACCGAAAACAAAAAGATGTTGGCCAACCCAAAGGGCGCCAAGACCTTCCAGTTCGTCGCCTGCACGTCAGTAGTGATGGCGGCCAATGACTACCCCCGGACCACCGACATCTCGTCGGGCATGCGGCGCCGGGCGCTGGTCGTGCCGTTCATGCGGATATTCCACCCGGAGGAGCAGGACACCGCCCGGGCTGAGCGGGTGATTGAGTCTGAGTTGCCAGGGGTACTGAACAAAGCACTGGAAGGACTGAACAGACTGAGGGCCCGGGGGCGCTTCGACCCGCCGCTGGCACTGCGAACCGCCGCGGCCAATTGGCTCCGGGGTGCCAACCCCCTCGCGGCTTTCTTTGCGGATTGCTGTACAATAGGGAATGAAAATGATACGGTATTGGTCAGGGAGATTTGGAATGAGTATCAGTTTTGGATCCAGGAGCAGGGCCGGAAGAAGGTCCCCCGGCCGGCATTCGTCGAAGGGATGCAGGCATTGGGTCATGAATTGATTGGGGGCCGGGGGACTCCCGTGCGATTCAGAGGGATCCGAATGAAACCGACGGAAGAAAGGGATTGGGTGTTTTGATGGAAGATGAGAGAATCGAAAGGCTCGAAAGTGTAATTGCGGAGGCACTGGAATTATTGCACAGAAAAAACCAATCAGGCCAAAGTCTTTGGTTGAAACACGCGATTGAAAAGCTCGAAGAGGTGCTCAATGAAGACCCCGTCTACTGATCCAAACTGTGCCGGGTGCCCCATGCAAAGCATGTGCGAGATCCACGACTACTATGATGCCTGCATCGTGAGACAGTCAGGCATCCGACTGCCCCCGGAGGTGGCCGATGGGACTGTATCGACTGATAGGAAATGTATTGATTGCAAGCACTTTCGGACTTTTGAGGGCGCATGCGACATACATCCAGGTGAGAAGAAAAACGAGGATAGCTGTTTCGACTTTGAACGATATTCTTCTGAGGCTGAATAAATGACCAAACTAGAAAAATGGTTTGCCGCGCCGCTCGCAAAAGACGTGGTCCCCCTTGAGGAGGTCCGCTGCTCTTGCTGCGGCAAACAAACGCAGAATCACCTGTATCGGTTCATGGACCATGGCCCCGGGATCATCTGCAAAACTTGTTGGTTCAAGGGACCACGTTGCGACCACGAGGATTGCAATGAGCCCCGCACTCATGGCCAGTCGGTCTGTCGGGATCATTGGATGGATGAATCCTTCGATCCCCAGGCACAGATGTTGCACAGCGTTGCCGGCTCCATTGCCGTCAGTGCGGCCTACCCAGAGCACGACGACCGGGAGGGGCACCGGGGGTATACCCAGTTCAGTAAGGACCTATCTAAAGCGATGACCAAGCGGGGGTGGAACTCCCGAGGACGAAAGGAGTTGATATGGATCCGAGACGTACACTAGTCTTCTACACGTCGACCAACAGCCGACCATGGAAGCGGGACGCGACCGGGGCTTTTATCCCGGAGGCCAAGGCGTTCGCAAAGTTCCATGGGGTGCCGGATGAGAACCTGGTCCCGATACCCTGCAGGGGGGTGCCTCGGTGGAAGCGCCGGGCGCTTGTGATGCAAGCGCTTCGTAAGCATACCCGGATTGAAACGATCGCTTTCTTTTGCCACGGCCACCCGGACAAGATCCAATTCGGCTTCGACCTGGCAACGAACTCCAAGCTGGCGAATGCAATCCAGGACGCGACGGAGGGCGCCGAGAGTCTCGACATCATTCTGTATGCCTGCAGCTGCGCGCGGAATCGAAAGATCGACCAAAAGAAGAGGTGGTACTTCCCGGCCCACGACGTGACGGACGGGTGCTATGCCGAGGACCTGCTGGACCTCTTGAATTATAGGAACGTCCCCGAACCGACGGTCTATGCACACTACACGAGCGGTCATACCACCCGAAACCCTTACGTGGTCACGTTCAATTCCAGCTACATTGAATGGATGCATAAGCCTTTCAGCATCGAGTGGAAGACTTGGGTCAAAGCGCTCAAGGGCGACCTCCGGTTCAACTTTTGGACCGAGGAGGGCTGGGAACAATTTCACGAAGAGTA
>Ga0180438_10001158_pt1 | contig 47536 bp, 79 predicted proteins | sample SS_ome_12_FD_132455 | JGI IMG/M metagenome (GOLD analysis project Ga0180438, IMG submission 132455) | Hypersaline lake sediment archaeal communities from the Salton Sea, California, USA - SS_3_D_2 metaG | ecosystem: Environmental > Aquatic > Non-marine Saline and Alkaline > Hypersaline >...
ATTCCTAGGGATGTTGTAGCTGAATCTACAAGTAAGGACACTCACGGTCAATGGGAAGCTGTTTGTGATACTCAAGGAAGGGTTTTAAGTGCAGGTAGAGTTGAAAAAAGTGATTGGTATGAGTTTACCATGAAGAATCTTTTCACTGTTCCTAGGGCACGTAAAAAGGGTATAAGCAAACAGGTGTTACGTAAATTAGTTAAAAAAGCTGAGAAAAAGGGTGCTAAAGTAATTACTGCTGATATTACCAGTAGTAACATTCCAAGTAAACTTAGTGCTCATAGTGTAGGTATGAAAAGTGTTTCAACCTTTAAATGGAGGAAGAATGCTAAACCTGCGGATGTAATGCAGAAAGTAGTAAAACCTCCAACTAAAAAAGAGATAACGAATATCAATAAAGTAATCCGAAATGAAATGAGTGCTAGACAGAAACCTACTCCTGTGGGTATTTTAAGTAAAAAAAGGTAAGGTGTGTATTTATGCATTTGATAGGTAAAAGAAGAAAATTCGATGGGAAGCTGTTTACTGCTAAGTATAGTTGGGTTAAGAAATCTAATGCTGAAAAAATGGCTAGGAGATGGAGAGGTCTTGGTTTCTATGTGAGAGTTACTCGTGAACGTATGCCTAGTGGTGGTTTTGAGTATTATCTTTGGAGGAGGAAGAAATAATGGGTAGAACTGCAAGTGGAACATTTCCATTATCTATTAAAATTGGAAAATATCATTTTGCATATGATGGATATGCAAAAGGAAAAAGCAATATCCCTGCTTTGAAAAAGAAAGGTGAAAGATTAAAAAAACAAGGCAAGATTTATGCATATAGAATCCGTGAATCAAATATATCAAAAAATATGTATGGACTCTTTGTCAGATATTATAAATAGGATAGATAATGATTTCAAAATATTCAAATAAATCTAATAGTATAATACGATGTGAATTATGCACCTGCAATCTTGAAAATTATAAAAAAATAATAAAAATATTAGAGTCGCAAGTCCTATAAGTTCCTAAAACCATCATGCACATCTGAGGTGGTAAAAAAAATCATTTCTTCCATAACGGAAGTTCATTTGTTAGCCACATATAATAATCCAGAGGAAGGTTTGTGCAAATCTGCTTCACACAAGTAAAGCTTCCTCTCCTCACCACCTGTTTTTTTTATGGACTTGCGACTTTACTATTTTTGAATTAATGTGCAAAAAAAAAACATATTAAATCTTTTTTTTAAAAATAAAAAAAACTTTTTTAGCTATAAATCTATTAAGATTTTTCTCAACTGAGGTGAGAACTAAAATTGAAAATGAGGAGAAGATTCCATCGCAAAATTTCACAATCTTTTTATATTAAAACTAATCCACTCCTTTATAACGATTTGGTAGACTTAGAGGTTGACTTAGCAGTGGGGGTGGTTACTGTTTTTGCCTAAAAAAATATCCTCCTCTGAACGCAGAAAAGAAAAAATCCTCAAATACCTACTAGCAGGATTTCCCTCCTGTAAAGTCAAAGATTTCAAAGACATAAAATGCACAAAACAATACATCTACAAACTCATAAAAAAATGGAAAAAACAAGGCATAATCGAAGAAGTATACGAAATCAATGAAAAAGGAAAAAAACGAAAAACCAAACCAATTCTCTACGGAAGGGGAGGTAGACTTACAGAAGCTAAGTCAACCAAATTAACGTCGGGGGTGTCACCCGAAACTGCTAAAATCTATGAAAAACCGATGCGTTTGAATTTAGTGGTTTTGTATTACAAAATCATTGAAAAACCAAAGAAAAAAATTGTTGGTAAAAAGTTTAATCTTCGTGGTGTGAGTGTTATTGATTTTGTTCATGTTTTTGCTGAAGGAAAGGTTACTTTCCGTATTTTTAATAATGAGTCGATGCAGGTTTTTATGCCTGAAACTGAGGTTAAAGCTATGCATCTTCGTCATACTAAGAAGCTGATGTATGAGAAAGCTATGGTTTATGCTAACTGGTTTCAGAAACGGTTTCATTGTAGGTTGGGTCTTCCTGAGATTCGGCAGGATTTCCATATTGCTATTGAGGAGAAGAACCCTAAGTTGATTGAGCTTTGTAATAAGCATGGTGTGATTAAGGTCATGGAAGATGACAAGCTTCTGTATTGGTGGGATAAAAGCAAGGGTGAGGTTGAGTTTGAAACAAGGGAGGAGGAGATAGCTGAGGAGGTTGCTCTGCAACCTATTAAAATTTTATGGTTGAAAGATAAAGTTGAGTTTCTTGATAATGAAGTTAAGATGTTGAAACAGTTGTATAATGATGGTTTTGATGAGTTGAACAAGAAACTTGATGATATTAATAATGATATTAAAAAAATATTGGAGGTGAAAGAGGGTAAACCTGACGAGAAATTAGATGTAGTATGAGCAAAAAGAAAGACAGCAAGAGTTTCTTAGGGTATTTTTTTCTCCTGTGTCTTTCTTTTCCCTCTTACTATTATTATATATTTCTCTAATATATATATTATATTTTCCCTTGGGAGGTAGATGGTTTTTGAGGAGATGTTTGAATTGTGGTCAAGTTTATCAAGAGGTGGTTGCGATGCGTTATGATAATTGTTGTCCTAGTTGCAGATGTTCAAGATATATTGTTGTTAAGGAGTGATTTGGTTTTTTTGAAAAACTTTATATACTTTCTTAATATTTTCCCTTGGAAATAATTTATAACGCAGAGGTCGGGTATAAATGGAACTGAAAATAGTAGATATAAGTAAGATAAGAATGAATCCTAGGCAACCTAGGAAAAGTTTTGATGCTGAATCAATCAAGGAACTTGCTGAAAGCATTCAAGCAGGTGATTTACTTCAACCACCTGTTGTCCATGAATTAGGGAATGGTTTCTATGAGAACATCGCAGGTGAACGTAGGATAAAAGCTTTTGAATATTTGAAGGAAAAAAATATTCCTGTCATTGTTCGTAAGATAGAGGATGCGATTGATGGTTTAGAAAAGAGTCTTGTAGAAAACCTTCAACGTGATGACCTTACCAGTGTTGAACGTGAGAACGCTATCGGTGAACTATGGGAAAGTGGTAGATATAAGACTCATAGGGAACTTGGTAAAAAACTTGGGATTTCTGGTCAATACATAGGAGAAACTCTTGCCGCCATAAATCTTAGAAAGAAAATAAAAATAAGTGATTCTGTTTCTACAAGAACAATTAGTGACACAATGGGTATGAGTGATAAACCACGTAAAACACTTTTGAAAAAGGTCGAGAAAGGTATTATTGAACCTTCTAAAGTTCGTGATGTAGCTCGTAAAATCAAAGAATTTCCCAATGATGAACAACAGGTTGAGGAAATAGAACGTATATCTAAACGTAAACAGGATTATGAGGAACTGGATAGCTATGAGGTTGATAATGATTTGAAGATTGCTACTGGTGAGAAACCTGTTCCTGAAGAAGTTGATTATACTGAGGTTGAATCAGATAATCGGATGTTGGAATCCTATAAGGATATTTTATCTGATATTTATGGGATTGATGTTTTGCATATCAACAATTTTAAAAATAATGATGTTAAACTTGAAGCAGTTGGTATCCTTTGGAAGATATATAACCATGTTTCTAAGCAACTCTTTGAACTTGGAGAGATTCAGGTGTTGACTCATGCGGAAAAAAAGGACTCCAGTTAATACAAAAAGTAGTTTGATTAGATACCGTGCTAGTTCATGGTTCAGAAGAAATAAGAGTTCTCCATTTACTGTTCCGTTTCTCACTGAGCAGTTGGGTTTGAACCGTGAGAAGTCAAAGGATGTTAATCTTGTATATCGTGATGTGATATGTTATTGGAGGAAAAAAGCGATTAAATCCTTTATTGATATTAAAAAACAAGGTGGTTTCCCTAAAGGCAAGACTCGTAATGAGATTTGGGATATTTTTCTCCGTAATTTGAATCAGAATGATATTTATGTGTTTCTTTTTGACCATGATTGCGGTTATTATGTTCAACCTAATTTCAGTGAGCTTGAAAATCTGGATAGAACTCGTTTGATTAAACAATGGAAGGGTATTAAAACTGTGTTGGATGAGATGGATATTTATGATGCTCGTGTATTGCTTGATAGTAAACCTAAAAAGGTTGAGGAACTCAGGGATACAGGGGAGAAGTTCGATAAAGCATTGTTGCAGGGTAAGAAAGAGGTTGATTTGAATGGAAACTAAGATTCCTTTTAATCTTTGGTCAAGGGATAAGCTTAGAAATGGTATTAAAACTGTGACAAGTAGGACTACTAAGTATGGTGATGTGGATGATACTTTTAAAGCAGTTGGTAAGAATTATAGGATTACTGCTGTGATGAAACTACCGCTTAGAACTATTGCTGATGAGTATTATTTTGAGGAGGGTTGCAGTAGTCCTGATGATTTCAAAAAGATATGGTGTGAGATACATCCTATTAGTAGATGGATTCCTAATAAAGAGGTGTATCTTCATTTCTTTGAGGAGGTGAAACCTGATGGATGACCCTATGTTGTTCCGCAGGAAAGACCTGCGTATGAGTCGTATGAGCAGTTTAAAGAACGCTACTGAGATGGTTACGTGTCTTATTGATGCAGGATATTACAATAAGGATGTTTTGAGTCCAGAGTTCGTTATGAGTGAGATACAGAGGTATTCTGATGAGTTCATTAAGTTTATTTATAGCGGGATGGAATTTGAAGGGGAGTTGGAAACCAAAGAATCGATTGCTTCCACCAACTCCTCATCACCTTCTAAACTTGTTTGTGCTAAATGTAAGAAGGAAATAAATGAGATTGTTGCTAAGTTCTGTAAGCAACGTGAAATAAGGTTCAAAGGCAAGATTTATTGTCGTAGCTGTCAGAATCTTATATAGTGGAAAAACAAGAAGACTATATCGTAGGTAAAATCCGCCAAAACTCATGGCAATTGTAAATCCCAATAAGATAGCTAACTACACTCCTATATTTGGTCTTCTTGTTCCATAAATATATATTAAAGGAGTAAAAGATGATAGATGAAGATATATTGTTGGAACTTTGGTTAGAGAAATATCGTGAACAGGAATATGTTACTGGTGGATGGTAGAATAATATGAAGTGGAAAGAGGGAGGTAATCTCTGCGTTATAGGAAACTCACACACCCTCCTATTAGCTTTTTTTGCTTCCCTCCCACAAATTCATTGGAAACCTAATGATGGTTTTAATCCAACAGTTCTATATATAATAATTATATTTACAATATTAATTAACATAATCAATATTTATATCTATATTAAAACTAAATCTGAGGTTGAGGATGAGCATCAAGAAATGGTATAAAAAACTTGATAATCAATGTGAATTATGGTTACGGAAACCTGTTAATTATACTTATAAGAACATGATAGCTATGCTCAGTGTAGTATACATTTTCAGCAGTGCTTTTGATTTTAGTCTTACTTATCTCACTTATGATTATACTCCTACTTTTTTCTTCAACCATGAGTTCAGCTATATAGCTAAGATGGTTGCGAAGCAGGATATGTTTTGGTTAGGTATTGCTGTTGTAGTTTTTTTTCTCCCTTGGGTGTGTATCTATGTTGGTATTCTTATTGATAGGAAACGTGCAGGATATGTAGCAGGTTGGACTCGTATGTTTATGATTGTGATGTTTGTTGCTAGTTATATGCATATGATTGGTGGTCTTACTAATTGGTTGCATCTTATCAGGTTGGGGTAACTTTGAAATATTATCATCTTATTTATTTTGTATTGTATGGTTGGGTTCAGGGTTGTTTTTATGGTGCATTGTTCGGAGGTGTTTTATGACGTTGATTCAAAATTTTGATACAGAGCATTGTATTAAAGTTAAATGTGGTTTGTTGTGGTTGGGAACAAATAATCTTCAGGTTTGTTATGGTAATCCTGAAACATGCAAGGAAAACAATAAGCATGGTTATCCTAAAGAAATAAAAAAAATGGAGACAAAATAAAAGGTGATATAAATGAATGAAATAATATTTTCTTTGATTTTTATAGGAGTAATAGCTCTAATAATATTCATTCTTTTTTCTATTGTTTTAAAACAACCAATCTATTGCCAAAGATGTAACAAAAAAACAGAAACAAAATATATAGATGAATGTAGTAAATGGTTATGTATTGATTGTGTAATAGAATTGTATGGCGATAATATATTACAACAAAAACTTTCAAAAAACAATATTGATAAATTAAAAATTCAATCTTTGGAGAAGTAAATATGGTAACAGTAAAAGATTTGATAAAGGATTTAGATGAAGTATGTCTTTGTCCTGAATGTGGTAGAGAGATTGGTTGTTATTCTCATTTCTGTGAGGGTTGTAAAGAAAGAGTTGCTATTCCTGATGATGGTTCGGTATGGTTAAAATATTTTAAGGAAAAATATAAATTAAAAACGTAGGGATAAAGATGGATATAGTAATTGATTTAAAAGACAAGATGGAAACGGTAGAAGGTCATAGATTGAAATACTTTGTCGAATATATTATTCGTCATAGTATGTGGAAAGACGATATAGAACAAATCGAAATAAACTACGGATGTGAAAGAATAAATTAAAAGGGTAATGAAATGTTTAGAAAGATATGGGATAAATTTATGGAATGGGATGAAGAAAACGAATTTGATAAAGAATATATTAGAAGATTAAATTCAAATGAGAATACAAGAATAAATTAAAAAGGTGAACAAATTGCATATAAGAATAAATGATACTTGTTTCGTATTAAGAAAGGATATTTTGTTTATAATCCCAGTTTTAAATATAGATATAAATTAAAAATGGAAGGTGAATAAAGAATGAGTGTATGTGATAGATGTAATTTAGATACAGGTATTGAATGTGATGTTACAGTTGATGGTTTGAATGGTACTGTTGTTTATTCTCTTTGTGGTTTTTGTGCATCAGAGTTAAAGAAATTTATGAAAAATATATAAATTAAAAGTTGAGGAATAAAAATGGAAAAAGTAATTATTGAAGGAAAAGAGTATTGGGAAAACCAAATATGGAAATCTGATAATGATATTGATTTTGTAATTAAAATTATCAGAAAGTCAGTGGATTCGGATAATAAATTAAAAGGGTAATGAAATGGGTAAATTAAAAGAAGCATGGAATAAACCAATACAATGTAAACTTAAGCATATTGTTTATGCAGGGCTTTATGGTTATGCTATTGCTTGGATAGTTATAATTATTCTTGCGTTAATTGGTACATACACATAAATTAAGATGACAATGAAAATAGAATATAAAAGTTTAATAATAGGAATCTGGGTTGGTATTTCAATTAGTATTGTTATATCATTCTGTGATAGATTTATTTGGTGAAAATGATGAAAAAATGGATTAAACAATTATTATGGGGTAAAATATGGTATTGCAAACAATGTGATTGTTTGAATATGCAAGGTCGTTTATTTTGTGGTAATTGTGGTAAAATAATAAATTAAAATGACAAGGATAATATGAAAATATATTATGGAGCTCGTTTTCCTAGTGCTTTGATTGGTATAGGTATCGAATCACCAAAGTATCTAGAAGGAGTTTGTCTTAAATTAAAAAGGTAAGGAAAATGTCAAAGAGAAGAACTGGAACAAAAGAAGTTAGAATAGGTAATTTCACACAAACCAAATTGGAGGGATTCAACTGAAGATTCTTGATGCCACTTGTGGTCCCAAAGGCATTTGGTATCAAAAAAATCATCCATTTGTTACATTTATGGATATTAGGAAGGGAATTTTCAGCTCTAAAACGTCAGAAAATTGTAAATATAAATCATCCAGAAGATACAAGATTAATCCAGATGTTGTATCAGAGTGGAAAAATGCACCATGGCCCGACAACTATTTTGATTTAATAGTATTTGACCCACCACATATAGTAGTTAATAACAGAGATAAAAAATTCTCTGGGATGGAAATTGAATATGGAAGATTATATAAAGATAATTTCAAAATAGTACTGAATAATGGAATAAAAAAGTTATTTAATATTCTTAAACCAGAAGGCATATTTGTTTTTAAATGGTGTGAAGATTCTATAAAAATAGAAGAAATACTAAAACTATTTCCATATAAACCTTTATTTGGTTCTAATACAAAAAGTAAAGGGCATACTGCTAATTTTTGGATTTTATTTATAAAACATAGATTTGAAAAAAAATTGATTGAGTATGATGAAATATGAATTATAAAAAGATGTGGAAAGATTTGAAGCCAATGGCACTAAGAGATTGCAATGATTGGTTATATTCGGAAATGGATAGATTGGAGGCGGAACATAGTTGACTCCAATTCATCTCACAACTAAAGTTGTAAGTATACTTGGAGGATGTTTATAATAGAAGGTAACTGTCAGGATTTAAACTTGGAGATGTTGGCATTAGAAATAATGCTTGACCATATCCACTTGTTTGTAGGTGCAAAGCCAACACATAGACCATGTGATATTGTTAAGAAACTTAAAGGAAACACATCTATCCAACTACGAAGGGTATTTCCGTATTTGAAATATCTTGGCTATCAACATCAATACAAACAATTCCCAAACCTATGGGCAAGAGGATATTACTGCGGTTCAGCAGGTCATGTAAGTCAAGATAGTGTAAAGAGATACATTCTTGAGCAAGAAGGTAAGAAAGTGTTCGACTACGATATTTATAACTGTCCTGAACACCTTAAAGGACAACTAACATTAGGTGATTTCAATGGAAATTAAGAGAGTATGGGCAATGTCTAATAAATGGACATTTAAAGTAAAACCATTGTTAAACATAGTCTTAAAATATTGTGGAGATGGAAAGAATTGGGTAGATATGTTTTCAGGGTTTAATAGTCCTGTTGAAATTACCAACGATATTAATCCCGAAACACCAGCAAAATACCACATGGATGCACACGACTTTATCCAATTATTTGATAACTCAAGTATAGATGGAGTAATATTTGACCCTCCATATTCTATTTCCCAAGTAAAAAGGAGTTATGATAAAAATGGATTAGAAAGTCTTATGTCAAAAAATTCTAAATATTTTGACCCAACAGCGTCATTTACTCTTGTAAAAGAAAATATATCTCGAATATTAAAACCAGGAGGAATATGTATATCCTTTGGATGGAATACAAATGGTATAGGTAAAAAGAGAGGGATGGAAATTATCGAGATACTTATCGTTGCTCATGGTGGCGGTAGGAACGATACACTTGTTACAGTAGAACGCAAGGTAAGAAGAACTTTGGAGGTTGAATAGATTGTTTCCAATTCCTCCCACAAATAAATTTGTGGGTATCCTTGGAGGGAGTTTATGAAAGGAAGTGAGAAAGATGCATCCAGATAATAATATATTTGAATTTAAAAGCCACATGATGTATTGGTGGCGAGAGCAAAACGATACAAAAAATAATACTGTTAGAAAAATAGACCTTACAGATGATAGGTTTTTGGATTTAATTGCTTGGAATCAAGTTGGTTATAATGATGGTGATATTAAAATCAAAATTACTTGTGGTGGTGCATTTATAATTAGAAATATTAGAGATATTTGTATCTGGAATGATTTAATGATTATTACATGGCATCCAGAACAATCTAAATTAAAACTTCAAGGTAAATAGATGTCAGAGATAGCAATTAAACTGTTGGAAGTTTACAGGGATTCTTTACAAATCCAAGTTGATGCATTAAATGATGCTATCAAGAAGATTAAAACTTTGGATGAAAAACCCTGAGTTTTGATTAAAAAAGTAGGGTTGTAACAAAGTATAGTATGAATCCTATTGCAATTGCAGGAACAAAAGGATATTCAAAAGTTAACATATCTGGTTTTCTATACCATAATCCATAACGGTCAATGTAGATGAATGTCCATATACCTGCACTGATTATGAAGAATATTAAGAAAATTTTGAATCCATCTATACTGCTGAACATGAATCCTAAACTCCAAAGCAGATACATATCTCCCCAACCCATTCCCAAAAATGTAGGTATTATAAATATGAATGTTACTAATAGCTCAATTGATAACAATAATAATATATCATTTGAAACAAAACTATAATATAAAAGTCCAATACATAATATTAATATTATACTTTCAGCTTTTATTTTTTTGTATTTGATGTCATACCATGATGCATATAACAACAATGCTATTGCTGATAACAAAAGGATTTCGTTCAAAACTCCACCTCCACATCGTATTCAACTGCTCTTGCATGAAGATATTCATTTATGCTTCTATCACTCCTTGCACCTTTAAATTTCTTAAGTGTTTCTTTTGTTGCACCTTTCTCTGCGAGTAATGTCATACGTGAATGCCGAAAGTTATATGGACATAGCTCAATGTTCAAAGCTCTTTTACTTAATCTGCTGATTATATATTCACCTGTTCGGTCTACAAAATCAAATATCCTCTGCTCTGGTTTAAAATGGTTGATATATATCTGTAAGTTTTTGATATACCGATGGTCTTTAGAAATATTCAACACTAAGTTTCTTTTCTCAATTATGAAACCATCTTTTTTTTTAAAAGCAATCTTTAATGTAGATAATAAAAAACTTGTTTTATCTTCCTCTATTTTGATATGTTCTTTATTAAGTTGCCTTGCTTCAGTTGGTCTACAACCTGTCAACCAGAGCACAGTAATCCATGCTCTATCCCTGCGGTTATTGCAATTACGGAAAAGTCTTTCAAAATCATTTTCCCTTATTATATATTTTATATCACTCTTAGTATAACCACCCATGTTCATACCTCCAACTTCTGATTTACATCATATTTAATAAATATCAACCAGTGAACAGTATCACTCTTTGCCTTATTCAAATCCTTAGTATGATTACCAAACAAAGGAGGATATGGAAACAAACGAAGAATCTCATCGATACCTATATCTGTTTCACACCATTTAAAAACAAATACACCACAGGGTTTCAAAACACGGAACAACTCAGATATACCACTGCTAAGTATCTGCTTCCAACTATCACTTGGAAGATAACTATAATACACCTCCATCTTAATCGGATTCTTACTCTTTTTTTTCTGTATAATATGAGGAGGGTCAAACAAAACCATATCAAACCATTCATCATCAAACTTCAAACAAGTAAAATCCATCACCTTATCAGGTTTAATCCGCACCAATGTTTTCTCAGCATGACTACGATTCCAATACAAAAAATTTCCCTTACGTTTATCAATAAATGTTACCAGTGGATGATGTTTCTGAAACCACATGCCCTTAGTTCCACATGTCGCATCAAGTATCCTCATAGTTTCACCTGCACACGTTTAAAAGCACAATTGAACACATGCCTACCAAGCTCAGGTCTAACGCATTCACGAAGTATCCTACGTTTATCAGGGAGAACATATTTATCCAGATTCATACCCTTCTCAACCTGTCTTTCATCATGCGATGCAAAACGATGAGCATCACAACCAAAATCAAAATCAGAGATAACAAAATTACTCCAAAAATAATGACGATGAACCACCTGTGGAATAATCAACGGTTTATAGTAACCCTTCACATTTTCCACAACCCATCTACCTTTGTAATAGTTCTCCAACAAAATAACCTCCTGATACAAACCCATATCTGGATAAACCGCACTCACCTTATCATTCAAAAATCCTAAACGATAACGAATCTGACTATGTGATTGGCAAGGAGGAGATGACCAGATGAAATCCCAACCATCATCATAATGCTCAATCAAATACTTATGTGCATCACCTACAACCAACTGGTCATCAGGATACAAATCCTGATACACCATACCAATTCGTTTATCCAACTCTACCGCAGTAACCTCCACATTAGTCCAGAGCTTACGATTACCACCCACTCCCGCATACAGGTTAAGCACACGATATTTTTTTCCCAAATTTCCCTCAATTTTCTGTAATACTCATCCATCTAAAAAGTATTTCGGTATTTGGCACTGGAATGCGATTCTTGTTTCTCGGAGAACAACAGGGGTATTATTTACATGTGAGATGGTATATGAAAAGAGATATAATAAACTATTATATACTATTCAAAAGATTACATTATACCAAAAAAAGGAACATTGATGTTTTTCTTTGTTCATTAATGAACAGAAAAATACACCAATGCACAGTTTTGTGCATTAACAGGAGAGAATTTATGTGGATGCAGAAATGGAGAAAAGTTTTGAAACCAGTTATATAGGTTCACCATCTAAACTTGAGAAGCGAGATAACATCAGATTAGCTTATGAATGCATTCAACACAAAGCTAATAGTTACAAATCACCGCAGGATAAATGGGCATATGCTAGTAAGGTTGAAGACCTAATGCTTAGACTCCTGCGTTTCACTCGCAGTGAACTAAAGCAGAAGATAGAAGCTCACTATAAAGAGATGGAAGATAAGATACTTGAGATTGACAAAGCAGATATAGAACCTGATAAGAAGGAACGTGAGAAGCTTGATATAAGATTCAAATATGCACATTCAATCCATCAGCATAATATCAAATTGCTTCCGCAAACAGGTATCATTATTCAGGATGTTGAAGGTGAACTTGATATTACAAACGAAGAAGTTTTGGATGTAATTCGTGGAGGGAAACGTAGAGATGATACCAACCTTCAATTTAGACGATAAATTCTATCAGCTTGATATTGATGATTCACTTCTTGCTGAATTATATCTTCGTCATATTTGGATGCGTGTCCATAAGAACCATTATAATTTTCTTGCTATTATCACTGGTAAACATCGAACTGGTAAAAGCTTAAGTGCTTTGAGTTTTGCTCATGCTTTAGATAAAACATTTTTTGATAACATGGAAGACCGTGTTGTTTATTATGCAAATGATTTCCTGAAGCAGATTGAGGAACTTAGAAGAAAAAGAATTGTCGGTGGATGCATTGTTTTCGATGAAGCAGGTATAGGATACGGTAGTCGTGATTGGTATCAAGAGAGCAATAAAGCTGTTGGTGGTGCTATGCAGATTGTAGGTAGGTATCAACCTATTGTTTTTTTTGTTTCTCAGGATGTTAAACTTATTGATTCTCAGATTCGTAAATATTTTCATGGTTTCTATGAAATGAGCAGGATGGGTAATGAGTATTCTATGTGCCGACCGTATGGTGTTTCTCAGGATAAAAAAAGCGGTAAGATTTATCATTTGTATAGCAGGTATAATTTCCCTAATGGTGATGCTCAGGGTGCGAAGCTTAGGTTTTGTGGTATTCGTTTAAAGCGACCTCCGAAGGAACTTGAGAAGCGTTATGAGGAACATAGTAAAGTTTTCAAGGAGTATATTTTGAAACAGATGATGGAAAAAACTGAAACTCTTGAAGGTGAGAAAAGAGCAGAGGAACGCAGAATGAAAGATAGTGATATTCTTGCTGAGTTGGTCGAGAACCATGAGAACCGTGAGTTATTGATTAAAACAAGTAAACCTGATAAGATTAGTTATGATGCTGATAGTATCCGATTCAAGTATGGTGTCACTGATAGTAAAGCTCGTCATTTAAAGAAGATTGCTGAGATTCGTGTTTCTAAGATGTTGGAGGAAAAAGCTGAAGATGATGAGGATGAATCATCTGAGGAGTCTTAGACTTTATATATAGATTACAACATTAAAACTAATAATAATTTATAACTGACAGGAGAGAATCTTAACTTGCTATTAAAAAATCCAATTCCGAGTAAATATTGGAGATACTGTTTTAGAACTATTAATGGTAAGAAAACTTATGTTAAGGTTCGTAAAGTCAAAGGAAAGGTAAAGGTTAGGATTGTAAAAAGGAGGAAATAAAAATGGTAAAGAAGAAACACCGTAAATTTGGTAGAAACAATTTATCAAAATCTGAGGTTTCAAGATTGAAATCAAAACTCAGAAAGGCAGTTGGTGATAGTCCTGCATTATTTGATTCATGTTGGAGAGAAGTTATGAAATTTGCAAATCAAGGTGATATTTATAGTTACCAACATTTGAAGGATTTGTATAATCAGGTTGCATCTTATAAGGTCAATAATCCAAGAAGTAAATTTTATATGTATGGGTGATAAAAAATGGGTAAAGATAAGTTTGTTGCATTTCAAATGACTTATAAAGATAAAACAGGAAAAGCTGAAGTATTAAAAGAACTGGATTGGAGGGTGAAAGGTCTTAGTAAAAGACATAAAGGTAAACATAAAGTTTATTTCAAAAAAGTTCCTTTTAAAAAATCATATTATGTTTGGATGAAAGATGTAAAATAAGGAGAAAATAAATGGGTTATGAACAAGCTCTTGAGGATGTATCAAGACAACAGAGAGATATTCGTGAAACTCGTTCACGTTTAGCTGAAGAAAAAAAGAAAGCTAAAACTGCTCGTCAGCAAATCAGTGAACGTATTGAGGAACTTAAACAACAAAGATTTGCTCAGAAACCTTATCAGCAGATTGCTACTGCTCGTGAGATTGAAAGACTTCAATCGGAGAAGCTTAAAGCTGAAGCAGGTGAACGTGCTGTTAGTGAAGCGGAACGTGAAGTATTTCTTGCTAGTGAACAAGCTGAGGAACAACAAAAACTTTTAAAGCAGTATCAGAAAGAAGGATATGCTATTGAAACTTCTCCTACTGGTGAATATAAGTTTACTAAAAAAGTTCCTAGTAAGGTTGTTTCAGGTCGCAGGAAGGTTTCTCAGAAAGATGTGTATAAACCTATTTATGATAAGATTAATACTAAACAAAAACAGGTCAATACTCTTAAGAAAGCTAGAGATACTTTATTCAAAGTTAAGAAACGTGCTGTATCTGAAGGTGCTAAGAAACTGATTGATAAAAGAATCGATGGTCTTAATGCTCGTATCCGTAGTTTAAATGATGATATTAGAAGTTTACGTGGTAAAACTCCGAGTGGTGCTACTAAGAGTATCAAGCAGTATGAAATCATGTCTAAAACTTTGGAAAGGTTAAGTAAGAGTCCTTCTGAAAGTATTCAAAAAATAGCTGAAAGGTTTCAACCTACTCTTGAAAGGATTGCACCTTCTCAGGAAACATATCTTACGTCAATTGGTGTCACTAAGACCGCTTTTGAGAAACTTGGTGGTTTTAACATTCCCGCTTATTCTGATGAAGGTGTATTCTACAAGGGTGCTAGTTTCAATGTTTCCAAGGATTCTTTTGATGATGTTAAAAAATATTTTGAGAAACGAAGTAAATATATTGCAGGTCAACTTCGTATACGTGAACAACCTTTGAATGAGATTTGGCGTGAAAAAATCAAACTTCCTAGTAGTTTGATGGGTAAGATTTCTGAGAAAGATTTTGAGGAACAGTATTATAAATTTGCTGTTGCAGGGAGTCTTTCTGCTGATGAATTTAAAGATTGGACTTTTGGTAAGGTTGCGGATTGGGAACGTGCTCAGAGAGAAAAAGAAGCTGAGGAGGATGAAAGATTTGCTTATCTTAGAACTGCACCTATTCGTGTTGAAGAAGGTATAACTGTTACTCCTAGTGTTACTGAGGTTAGTCCATTTTTACAATCTGAAGAAGGTAAACGTGTTTTGGAATCTGCTCTTGAACAGGGAAGGGTTATGGATTATATGAGTGACCCACGGACAGGTATGACCGCTACTGCTAGTGATTTACCTTGGACTCCGCAGGGTGCTTTGAAGGTTTCTACGATTAGTGGAAAACTTGATACTGATTATCAAACTGTTTTGGATAAACAACTTCGTGAGCTTGATAAAGTTACTTCTCCTAAAGGTTTTTTAGCTAGTTATACTGGTGGTCTTACTAAAGGAACTTTGCTTCCTGCTGAACAGAAACAGCATTATGTAGGGAAGATAGCAGGTAAAGATGTTTATGTTCCTCAACCTAGTTATAATGTTTTATATGATATTGTTCCTAAGAATACTCAGTTTAGTGAAGTTGTTAATAATATTGGTGAATCTGAATCCGATATTTTGAATAATCTTAGAATCCTTAAGGAAAATGAGGATATGATTCGTGAATCACCTTTACGTGATTGGAAGATGAACATTGATGATGACCCTGCTTTGGAAACTGTTTCTGCTGATAAAGCATTGGAGGTATTAGGAGAGCAACGTAAAGATTTTGAGGTTGCTCTGAAAAATGTTCGTATGCAGAAAGGCATGGTTACTAAACTTAATAAGCTTGGTTATGGAATCCGTAAAGTAAAGGGTGGTGGTTGGGAGTTTTATACTGCTTCCACTGAGGAACTTTTTGAACGGATTCCTAAAGACCCTGGAACTGCTTTTAAAACTGAATCTGTATGGACAGGTGGACTTTTTGGTCTTCCTATTTTATTTCAGAAAGGTGTTTCTTTAATCACTGGTGAAAAAGAGGATTGGAAAACTGAGGAGTTAAAGGTTAAAACTGCTGTTATTGAAAAGGCATATAGCATTAAAAGAACTAAGATTAAAGGAGGGAAAGATTGGTTTCCTGCTTTGTTTGAAACTCTTGCTAGTCCTACTGGTCAGGATATTGCTCTTTTTGTGGGAACTCTTGGTTTCGGTAAAGCTATCAAAGGTGGTGTTGAGATTGCTAAAGCAGGGAAATGGGGTCAGCGTATAACTGCTTGGAGTGCTACTACTAAACTTGGTCAACCTGCTACTGGTTTTGCAAGGGCATTAGGTAAAGCACCAACGGTTATCTCTAAGATTCCTAAACCTGTTTCAAGGTATGCTATTAAACCTCTTGTCGTAGGTGGTTTCATCGGTTATGAATCTGCTCAGGTTGCTAAGACTTATCGTGAGGGAACTCCTGCTGAAGCATTCCGTCAGGTTGGTAGGATTGGGATTTCTTTTGCAGGTTTCGGTTTGGGTTATAAAACTGGTTTTCCTGGTAAACCTACTGTGTATAAAGGTGAGATTCCTACGTTTAAAAAAGTTCCTGGTATTAAAGCTGATTTTGTTAAATTCACTGGTGGTCTTAAAGAAAAAGCTTGGTATCGTTTCCCGAAGGTTACTGGGCAACTTGCGGTTGCTAAAGGTCGTGTTGGTGATTTGTATAGAACTGGTGTTTTTCAAGCTAAAGAATCTTATGGTGCTTTTAGTGAACTTGCTCGTGCTCAGGGTCGTGTAGTTGGTGGATATGTTGGTGATACTTTTCGTTATGCTAAATATCGTTTAGGTGAAGGTGTGTATTCTGGTAGGATTTTTTATGCTACTCAGATTAAACCGATTCCTACTGAGGTGAAATCTTTTGCTCTTACATATCGACCTAGTATTGCTAAAGATGCAAGTGTTATCACTGGTAGGATTAAAGATATTGGAACTCGTTTGAAATTTGATTATAGAGCTTTACAAACCTCTGGTTATTCTACTAAACGTGCTCTTGTTAAAACATATTATAAAACTGTTTATCCTTTTAAGCTTAAAGTCCGTGGTTTCACTGGTAAAGTCCTTGGTGCACCTGAAAGGTTGAAATTCAAGATTGCTCAATGGAAAGGAACTGGTGTTTATGAAGCTGATGAACTTAGCATTCCATATCAGGGATATGCTAAGAGTAAATCTTTGCACCCGCTTTATGGTGAACGTAGACTCTGGTATGCTGAAAAATTTGTTGATGAAGCTGTTGCTAGTAAACAAGTAAGTCGTGTTTTTGATGATAAAGTTTCGATAATTGGTAAAGGTGTTATCAAACGTGAGCTTTGGCGTGGTATACCTGGAAAGATGAAATATGTTAAAACAGAGTTTGTTCCTTATAAGTATAGAGCTACTTCTGTTCCATATAAAGGTAAGGATGTTACTTTAGTTACTAAACCTGGTGAGCAGATTAGTAAGGTAACTGGCAAGATTGCTTTTGAAACTAGACCTGGTTTCAAAGACCCATTATCTAAACTATTTAGAACACAGGTTAAACCTTTCAAAACTTATGTTGGTGCTCGACCTTCTGCTCTTGAAAAACCTCAAACTTTATTCGGGCAACTCAGTAAACAATATGGTAAAGAAGTTGAGTTGTTCACTGACCTTAGTAAGACAAAGTTTTTTGATGTTCGCAGTGCTACGAAGGTTGGTGCAGGTTTACAGAAAAGCTTTGGTATTACAAGAGTTGAAGAATTATCTAAGGTTTTAAGTGCTGTTGAAACTAAAGGATTTTTACAGAAAGCTCAGGTCGCAGGTATAACTAAAGAACCTAGTTTTTATGGTAAAGGATTCGTTATTAAAACTTCAAAGGATGTTTTCAGAATATCTGGAAAAGTAGGTGTAGGCAAAGGAGTATTTGGTGTCACTCAGAAACCTGCTGTTGTTCCTGGTGTTCAAAAAGCAATAGCTGAGAAAGCTATTTCTATTAAACCATCTGGTGAGTTTATTCCTAAGACTCCTACTCCTAGTTTTTATGAGGTATCTCAAAAAGTAGCTGAAGCACCTGCTGTTGCTTATGGTGCAATCCCTGATACTGGTGTGGTCACACCATCATTATTTAAACGTGCACCAGTAGCTATAACAGTTGGTGGTTTGCAAACCAGAGATATTAAACAATACCAGATTCCAACATTGAAAACAACTCAGTTAAAAGAAATTAAACGTAGACCAGTTCAGATTTACAGAACCGAATTGCAAACTAGACGATTAATTTCACCTGTTCAATTTGGAGAATTGGGAGAAGGTATAAAAGAGGTGGAACGTGAAAAAATAGATTTTGGTGTAATATCTCCACCAATTCAAGAAACAAAAGTTGAAATAGCGGTTGGTAAAAAACTCAAAAAACTCACTCGATTGGGTTTAAAATCAAAACTTAAATTAGGATTAATTTCCACACCGTCTTTGATTTATGAACCTGTTTTTCCAACTCCTACACCTGTTGAACCTATCATCACTCAACCACCTGTTACACCTACGGATATTTCACCTCCCTTTGTTCCACCTTCAAAGAAACCTAGTTTGTTGTTACCAACTAAAAAAGAAGAAATAAGTTTAGTTGGAAAAAAACCTGCAAGTGAGATTAAAGAATTTAAACCGATTGTTGTTCTTGCATCACCTTTTAAAGTGCAGGAATCTCAGATTAAATTTGGTGTCGCTACTTCTCCACGGACTACTAAAAAGCTTTTCAAGAAAGGTATTTTAACAGGTTTTAATATACCTACTGTTGAGCTTATTGAGGAGAAAAAAGGACTTAGAAAAGCTAAGAAAAAATATGATTGGAGGTTGGGTAAGAATGTTAAACCGACTCTATAAAAAAATATGTGAATTATACATTTGGTTGAAAGCTGTTGTATCTATTTTGAATGCTAAAACTTTGAATGCTCAGTATACGATTTATGCATTGTTTATGACAGTGCTTACTCTTATTGCTTTCGTCGCTGTTTATCCCTTGCTTGATGAACTTGTAGTTCAATCAGGGATTACAGGGATAGAAGGAACTTTGCTTACTTGGACACCACTCTTTATAGTTTTGTTTATTCTATGGAGTGCTGTATGGTATGTAAATCCAAGGCAACAATAAAAGGAGGATTAGAGATATGAAGAAGAATATAATAAAAAATATAGAAGCTAGAGTTAAACCAATCGCTGTAATTTTTCTTTTGTTACTAGCGGTTTTTTCAGGAATGTTTTTGTTATCTGAACCTGTTAAGGCAGATATTGGAACTGTTTATTATCGTGCTTTGCATGATAATGGTATATTTGCTACTAATAATGTAAATTTATTTGCGGGTGCATATTATGAAAATGTTTCTGGTAAATATATGTTCACTTTTGGTGGGTATCAATCAGCAAGTGTGAAAACAGGTGTATATCGAACAGATATAAATACAAATACTTCAATTGCTATAAATAGTCTACCTGCTAATAGACGTAATATGGGTTTAGTGATGGATACTGATAATGACATTATTTATATTTTTGGTGGTTTGGAAACAACTTCATATACAAGTGTCAGAAATACTATTTATAAATATGATATAGAGAGTAATTCTATGTCAACAGTTAGTGCAACACTTCCAACATCATCAAGTAACTGGCATTATGGCGTATGGGCTAATAACCAATGTTATATATTTGGTGGTGTTGATTCAGGGGAAAATAAGATGGGGAAAGTTTTTGTTTATACTCCTGGAAATGATACTTGTTGGTCAGCAGGTCTAATATCAGGTGCTTTTGATAATAGTGTTTCGCATACAATACCGATTTATAAGGGTTCAGGTGATAATATTGTTCTTTTTGGTGGTAACGAAGGTGCGGGTGTAATGAATGATAATATTGTTATATATAATATGGTAAATCAAACAGCTTGGAAAACAGGTGAGTTTTCTCTTAGGGATGCAGTAGGTATATCATCTGGTGTATATAATCCAATACTTGATGAATATATAGTATGTGCAGGATATGGTGCAGGTAATAGTGAAAATAAACAAATTACATCTTTTGATTCAACTACTTTTACAGAGAGTTGGTTAAATAATGCAACAAGAGGTGGTGCAATAATCTCAGGTTGGTCAGCATCAAATTATTCAATATTTGTTGGTATAGGATATTATTCAGGAGGTTATCATAGAGGTATTTATGAATTAGATTTAGGAGAAATACCAACTGAACCTGCTACAAATGTTTCTCTTATTCTACCTAATAATAAATTCACTGTTCAGGGTGAACTAGGTAATACAAGTTGGGCTAATGAAACAGGTAGTATTTATGAAACAGCAGAGTTTAACATCAGTTATAATGGAACTCAGGATGTCGATTGGATACGTGTGAACTGTTCAGATATTCATGCTAATATAACAGCTAGTAATATCAGTGTTCAATTCAGCAGTGATAACAGCACATGGGGAAGTAATGTTCTTACACTCTCTGATGGTAGTAACGCTATATGGGTTAATGATACAGAGTGGGATGCTGAAAATTATTTCTATGGTGCTAACCCATTTCCAATTGCGACTAATACAAGTGTATATATGAGAGTGAGGGTGCATATCCCGACAGGTATTGGAACTGAAACTTATAGTAAACTTGATTATCCGTGGACAGCAGGGTATTATACATAAGGGAGGAATTTTTTGAAGAAACTCCCTATACTCATGGTTCTGATGCTTATAATAGCGGTTGTTAGTGTATTTCCTTTTCCTAAGACTGTTAAAGCTAGTGCAACTAATCCGATGGAGGATGACTTATTTAGGATATGGATGTGTAGCGATATGCATGTGGTGGGTGCAGGTTATAATGGTCATACAAGTCTTAGTATCTGGAGTCAATGCATAGCTGATGCAATCAGCTTGGATATGGATGTAGCAATCAATAATGGGGATTGGATTGATTTTCCTGAAACACATGGTTATAGTTTTCCTACTCAGATGGATAATTTCTGGAATAACCCATCTCAGACATATGGATGGGCTGATGTAGCAGATTATACTTATTGGGATAACATCACTGTTGGAAACCACGATGGAGGATGGGGAGTTGCTTCTGAAGCTGATGGACTTATGCTTAATTGGACTCATACAATTGGTAATATCTGTTTCATCGGGATTGGTGATTATGCACCTGATGAAAACAGTTATACTTATCGAACACTACCTGGTCTTGATTATAATCAAGGGCAGGATATATGGCTGAATCAAACAATAGCTAATAATGTTGACAAAAATATTTTTATTCTTTGTCATTCAGCACTTAGTTGCACTGATGCTGATAATCTAATGGATGCTGAGAACTCAACTATCTATGAAGGAATGCTTGAATATTGGAACAATAGTGGGCATCCAGTTGATGCATGGTTATGGAGTCATGACCATCGTAAACCATCTGAGATAAATATTGAAACATTCTATGGAACAGAGTTTATTTCAAGTATGGCAATTAGTCAAAGTGGCAAAAGCGGGAGTTATGATAGCATCTTTCTTGATATAACAAATGATTCAACAACTGTTACTATAAGAGGTCGTGAAAACCAAGATGGAACATGGTATAATAATTTCCAGTATCCATCTACTTTTGATATGACTTATCCTTTTGATTTTGATTATGTTGAAGAACAAACTCCATCGCCATCTGAATCAGATACAACAGAGTTTTTATCTATTAACAATGCGACTAATGGTAGTATTACAAGTATATCAACTCGTAATTATAGTGGAACAGTTAAAACAGGACTTGTTTTTTTACAGATACAAATAGCTAACGATAGCAGTTTTGCTGATGTTTTTATGAATACATCTGGAATCAATGAAACCAACTATGGTGCTGATTACTGGCAGAATAATTCTGTATGGACATTCTTTGATGTAAACACAATTGAGAGTTATGGAGGAGGACATGGTAAACACTATTATCGTGTTAGACCAAGAATACGTGTGGTAACACCATGATAAAAATAAAAACAATAATATTAATCATTGGATTGCTGTTTACAAGCAGTTTAGCAGGTGCTATAACATCTCTACAAAATGGAACCTGGGGTATTGAGGTAGATGCTCAGATACAATCTAATATACCTATTGTTCTTTTAAATGGTTCTGGAACCTGGGGTATTGAGGTAAATGCACAACCTGTTTATATTCCTGGTATTGTTAAAACACTCAGTAATGGAACCTGGGGTATTGAGGTAAATCTTGGAACAACAATAATAATTGATGTTTCACCTGATGTTTGGGATGCTGATAATCCATATGTTGATTCATCAGTTATGAATAATTTTACATTTTATCAAAACGGTTCAGCTACTATTGATGTAAAAGTAGGTTTCAATGATACTAATTATTCTTATGTAAATTATTCAACATGGATAAATGATGGGCATGACCAATATACTGCTAATTATACAATTGATACTTGGGCATCAGAAACAAATATTGAACCTAAAAGTGGTGGACAACCTGTAACTGTTCTTAAAAATTCTCTTGGTAGTAATAGTAATTTTGTTTTCGGCATCAGATTGTATATGCCTAAGACTGTTACATATGCTAATCTTCGTGAGGATTTTCAGATTATGTTTAATGCAAGTAGTGTGTAGACGGTAAGGGCGGAATCCCTTAAAAACAGGAGGTAAAAATATATGAAACACCTGAAAAAAATAATCGCAACAGCAATACTCGCATCTGCTCTGCTCACACCAATAGTATTTGGTGCTGAGATAGACATCATTGGTAATTTCACACCCACATCTAGTGTAAGTGCTGAGTTATGGAATACAACTATGAACTGGGGTAGTTTAGGAGTAAGTCAAAGTAATTCTCAGAATACTCAGATAAATAATACTGGTGATACAAATATTGATGTAACAATCAAATACAAAGATACTGCGACTAATCTAGCTCTTACAGCAGGTGCACCTGGTGAAGACCAATATCGTGTAGAGCAAAATGGAACAGGTAGTTGGACTGATGTAACCTCATCCTATACAAGTATTGTTAGTAATCTTGGAACATCAAGTAACAAAAATTTTGATGTCAGAGTAACAATGGGAAGTAGTTTTACTCAGGATTGGGGTATACAATATCATAACAACACTGTCCAATATGTTGCACATACATAAAGAGAGATTGGAAATGAAAAAAAATAGAAAGGCAGGGTTGATATTCACAATATTGTTTTTGTTAGTGTTAACTCTGCCTACTGCTGTTGCAGAGAATATACCTTTGACAGAGTATGAGAAAGAGCATCTTCAGGATGATACTTTCGGAATGCTTAACAATGGAGTGATGGAGGTGGTATTTCATTCTTATGCATTTGATGATATTATCATTGGTGATACAAAGATTGCTTTTTTCAATACTCTTGACGAAGATTTAACTGTGAATGTTTATGTTGAATCATATTGGGAGGAACGCAGGGAACATAGAATCCGTGAAAATTATACATATGGTAGCATCCCGAATCTTAACTGGGTTTTTGTTCCTGAGTTGATAACTATTAATTCTAATAGTAAATATATTTTACCTTTGACTATTGAGATGCCTAAGAAACAGGCATATGAGCAAAATGAGGATGGTGGTTATATTTGTCTTATTACTGCTAATGCTCAATCACATGAACTTGCACCTAGTCAAAAACTTTTTATAACTTTGTTTGGAGATGTAGATTCAATACCTGTGAGTGAACCTTTTGTAATCCCATTTTGGGTAATAATTATTTTAATTATTGGAATTGCAATTGGCTTAATTGTATTCTTCTTCACTAGATTTGAATATGTTGAAATAGATGAAGATGGGGAGGAGTTATATTATGAATAAAAAAACCTCAATGTCATTATTGTTATTATTATTGCTTTTATTTTCATCAATAATCCCTGTGATGGGTGATACAATGGACATTGTTGGACAGTTTGACCCATCCCCTCCTGATATAATTATGATTCCTTCTAACATCCCTATTGGAACTATTAATATTCCTTTAAATACTCCTTTTTGGAATATAACTATATCTGATATAAGTGGAGTTTTTAATTGGAGTATTGAAACAAGTCCATATGTGGGTAATGCATCTGATGAGTTTGATACCAATGGAACTAAAAGCTGTCCGCTTAGTGGTCTACAACCTGCAACTAATTATACTGTTTATGTTAATGTTACTGGTAGTCAAAGTAATCAGACATTCTGGTTTGAAACAGAAGGAATCGTTGGTATATCTAGTGGAACATGGGGTATTGAGGTAGATGCTTTGCCTATTCCTGTTACTGGCGTTCCAATAATTCTTAGTAGTGGAACATGGGGTATTGAGAATCATATTGAATATTTTGTATGGGGTAACTGGAGTGAATGGTGGGAGATTAACTATATCAATTTCAGTGAACCAACAGATTTCGTTGCAACAAATATTGATAATCAATCCATCAATCTAAGTTGGACTAAGGATGTTAATGCTACTCATACATATATCCGTAGAAAAATAGGTAGCTATCCAACCAATAGAACAGATGGAGAGTTTGTAGTTAATACAACAGCGAGTGGTTATGATGATACAGGTCTAAATATTGGAACTCATTATTATTATTCAGCTTGGAGTTATGATAGCTCTGTTAATATTTTCACTTATAATGCTTCAATGGCAGATACCTGCACTTCTCCTGATGACCCATCTGGTTTGAATCTAGTTGGTAAAACTATGGTGTCACTTAGTTGGGAATGGACAATTGGAACTAATGCTAGTAGAACAATTATTATGATGAACGAAAGCGGGTATGGTGTTTATCCGAATAGTCCAACTAACGGAACAGAAGTTTATAATGGAACAAGTAATACTACAACTGTTAGTGGTCTTTATCAGAATACTACATATTATTTTGGCATCTGGAGTTACCTTGGTTGCAGTGATACGTTGTATAGTGAGAATTATATCATTGGAAATGAAACAACTGTCGCAGGTGCAGAACCACCTAGTAACCTTTTAGCTTTTACTCATAATCATACTCAGATTAACCTTAGTTGGTCTAAAGGTCATCCAACTCAGGATACTGTGATTCGTAGACAGGTTAGTAGTTATCCTACTTTGCTTACTGGAGTTGAGGTTTATAATGGTAGTGATACAAGTTATGATGATATAGGTTTATCACCTATAACTGAGTATTATTATCGTGCATGGGGATACAATGGTATTGTTTTCAGCTTTAACAATATCTCTAATTGGAATGTTACCCTTCCTGAACCACCGCAGAATCTTTCTGGTAGTGTCACTGGTAACGACCTTGAGATAACTTGGGATAAAGGCATTGGTGCTGAAACAACTATGCTTAGAAATAGCAGTGTTGGTTATCCTACTCTTATCACTGGTAATCTGGTTTATAATGGAACTGGTAGCAATACTACTATCGCAGGTGTCAGCACTGTTGATAACTTCCGTGGTTGGACTTGGAATGCTACTTATAATCTTTATTCTGAGTATGTTGATTTGCTTTGGGGTGGTATTGAAATTAATGTTTGGAAAGAACCTGAACCTACGATTGCGATTCAGAATTATACTGTGTTCATAACTGATAAAGAGGGAACGGATACCTATGAGAATGTATCTGCTAATAATCCTTTTGTAATCGACGTTGAGGATGTTCCTCATGGTGAAAAAACTGCTGTGAGTATTAGTAAAGATGGTTATTATACTCAGGTGCAGTATCACGACCTTTATCCTAATGTTTGGTATTATCTTGATTTCTATCTTGCACCAGATATAGGGGGAGGTGGGGATGACCCATCTGACCCTGATTATATTCCTCCTGATGACCCGACTAATGAAAGCTATGGTGAACTTTATTTGCTTTCCGTGGAGGATGTTTGGGGTAGCAGTATCGAAGGTGCTCGGATGGAAATCCGTCGTTATATAAATACTACCGAGCAATATGAAACAATTACGATTAGATATACGGATGCGAATGGTCAGGTTGAAACATATCTGATACCTGGAACTTTTTATAAAGTAGTTATTTCAAAGCAGAATTATACAACTGAGATAGCTGATTATGTTCCAAGTAATAGTATTTTCACTAAGACATTTAGGTTGCAGTATGAAGGTGGAGATGCAACTGTTGAGGAAGAATTATGGGATGGAATAAGTTGGAGTATTAGTCCAAACACTGTGTATCATAGAACCAATATTACTTTTGTTTATAACATCAGCAGTAGTGAATGTCAACTTGAATGGTATGGTATGAGAATCAGTTATTTCAATACAACTAATGAGTCATGGGTCGACCTGTATGATGTAAATATCACTAATCAGAGTTGTGGTGGTGAACTGAGTTTCATAACTCCTAATGCAACTGGTCGTTATGGTGCTACGTTCTGGTTCAAAAAAACAAATTTCAGTGTTTATGTATTCGGTAGTGATGATGATGTATGCAGGAATTTATACATAACTTGGGAAACAATCACTGAAGCTGTATCAGAGATACCTGCTGATATTTTAATTATAATTGGAATATTTTTATCAATAGCAGGTATGGCACTTCTTGTAAAGATGGGTGCAGGTGAGATGAGTGGATATGCAGGTATAGCTATTATGACAATTATCTTCATGCTTAGACCTGATTTAAATATTAACGGTGTTGCATGGTGGATAGTTATGCTTACAACTGGAATTGTTTATACAATATTGTTATTTTTGAGAGGGAGGATATGAGATATAAATTAGATTTTGAAGGTTCAGTGACAATCTTTGTGTTAATCCTACTTGGTATGACTATAGGATTATATCTATTTGGTTTCGTTTCTCCTTTTTGGGATTCAGCTAATTCACTGCTTTCAAGTGGTAGTTCTCCTTCTGATAGTGTTGGAACTTTCCTTAATCTGATAAGTGATAGTATTGTTAGTGCATTCACTGAGCATCTTGAAATTATTTTGCCGATGACCGCTTTTGGTCTACTCGCAGGTTTCACTGGTGGTAGTTATGCAGGTGGTAGCATTCTTCGTTTCCTTATTCCTGTTATGCTTTTGTTCGTAGTTGTAAATATATTCTTTTTCCCTGTTATTCCTACTATTGCATCTGAAGCTGTTCACACTGAAGGTTTCAATTATCTGATTACGATTCTTTCTGTGATTCTGAATGCTTTCATGTTCTTAGCTATATTTAGTTTTGTAAGCGGGGAGGATTAATAACATGTATCATCTGTTGTTACCTCTGTTTGTCGCTTGGAGTGATATTGGTGGTTATTTTAGTGAGTTGATGGATGGTATTTTCCAGAATCATCTTGCTCTTGGTGGTCTTGTTATTTTCCTATTTGTTTTAATGTTTGGTTTGATACTATTAAGAGGTTTGATTTCACTTCTTGTAGTTCCAATGATTCCTCTTACATTCTGGTTAGCATCAAAGTTTGCTCTTGGAGATTTATTGTTATTAATCGCAATCTTAGTTTCAATCTTGTTTGGTTTTGCTCTTATTAAATGGTTTAGAAGATAGGAGTCCTATGAGTGAGGAGAGAAATAGTAATGGGGTAAATGTTTACCTCAAAGTATATGAGATGCTATTAAAACAGGATAATGACAAGCTTAGACCCTATGAGTTTTATTACATGATTGAACAGATGAAACTTAACTATGATGAGATAATGGGAACTATTGAAAATGCTCTTTTGAAAGCAGGTTTCAGCAAAGAACATATAGTCCGTATCAGCAATAATCTTAGTTGGAAACTTCGTTTTACTCGTAAAGATGCTCGTGCTATTGAACGTGAGCTATGTAAACGTGGATTGATAACAAGAGATAGGAATTTCATAACAGTAATTGATGGTGGAAACAATGAAATGTGAGATATGCAACAGAAATATCGACCATAAACCCTTCTATAATTATTACATCATAGGTGCTAAAACTTATTGTAATAATTGTTATGAAAACAGAGTAAACAATCATTCTTAGGTTTTATATATAAACTAAAATATTACTTTTGATTAGAATCTTTGCAAAGCATGGAGATGGATTGCCGACACTCCATGAGAAACAAGAAAGGTCGAGTAATGTAAGTGGAGGATTGGAAAATCATGTTTGCCAAAAATAAAGGTTTCAAGGGTGCTGTTAATCCAGTAGACTTCGTTATATCCATCGTTATCGTGGTAATTATAATTGCCGCCGTAGCTATACCAACAATTCAAGAAGTCTTAAATTCAGCAGGAATTACTGGAATACCAAACACGGTATTATCAGTTGTTCCTACGTTCCTTGGTCTACTTGCACTCGTAATGATTGCTCGTGGATTCTAATAGGAAGCTGAATTTGGCAACAGCAAAAAAGGAGATATTTTTTCTCCTTTTTTCTTTTCCCTAACTTTTTTAAATATCTAAACGATTACCACAGTTGATACTATGATAATGGAAATCCTGATGTTCTGGATTATATTCTGGATAATATTCCTTGTAATGTCAACCATTGAAAAACGTGGAGTTGTTTTTGGTTTTCTCGCAGGTTTTTGGATTCTCATTCTTGGTATCTATATTTATATTGATGGGATTCAATATCGTAGTGGTGTAACATTATCTGAAAGTCTTGGAACTTGCACTCTTACTTATAATTATACTACTCTTATTCTACCTCAGAACACAGTAGGTATGATTATTGGTTTCCCGCTTATCCTTCTTGGTATGTATATCTGTTGGTTGAGTGCAACTAAGGAACGTGCTAGTGAAGGGGTGAATCATTGAAATTTAAAAGTATAGTTGTAATTTTTTTTTTAATTAGCTCATTCATTCCTTTTGTTCCATCTGTAAGTGCTATTGAAGAATATGATTGGTTTATTGATGGTGATACAGTTTATGTTGATACACCATCTTTTTATCTAAGTGCAACACCACATACTCTTAGCAGTAGTGGATGGGTTGAGTTTGAAGTCTTATTGAAAACTACTACTGAAGACCTTGATTTTGCTTGGGGATTTGATTCAACGAATGGTCTTCCAAAAAGACCTCAACTTTGGAGAAGCTATGAACATTCTGAAACTGATTGGCGTTATGTTGAGAAATGGCAAAGCACTACTGTCTATGAAGTTGTTTCTTATACGAATCTTGGGATTGATGACTATGATAATCATACTGTGACTTTTGGTAATCGAAATAATACATATCTTTTTGAAGTAATTTTTAATGCTGAAAATGGTCAATACACTCAGGTCTATGCATTTAGTTCTTTTGAACAAAACGGAGATGTTTACACTCTGACCGGAAATAATAATATTTTGGAGAAATATACTAAGGTTTCTACTTATCAGGATTGGTGGGATTTACCTGCCGAGCTTTTTACAAAGGTCAACTATGAATTCGGTGGGATGGACACTTGGTATCTTGCAAGAGATGTTACTATCAATGAAGATGTAATGTATAAGATTAGAACTTGGGTCGAAGTTCCCTTTGGTGGACTTGAAGGAACGGAGGGTAAATATTTTTGGGCGGTGAAACCAAATAGTCTTACGATTCAACAAGCTATCAGCAGTAACTTGTTTTATTACATTGACCCCTGGTTTGATTCTGCATGGCTTTATCGGAAACCGTTTTACACAAACAGTAGTATGGTTGTTTCAGATGTAACAAGCGAACACCCGTTTCTACTTCACATAGAATCCGATGATGATTTAGCCAATAAAACACATTTCGGTGGCAGGGATATAGTTATAACTGATAACGATAGCAATATTCTGCCTTTTGAAATAGAATATTTTAATCAAGTAACGGGAGAGTTTATCGCATGGGTTAACGCATCTTACTCTAGTTCAAAAGATACAAGGTTTTATATTTATTATGGTAATCCTGACTCGCAGAGATTGGAGAACATAGATAATACATGGACAGACAACCATGTAGGTATTTGGCATTTATCTGAACAGGCAAACGAATGGGAGTATGATGCAACATTTAGTGCCGAACCAACAATTATAAATCTTACAGATTCTCTTTATAATTATTTACTTGTATATTCACAGGGAAGTGGCGGGATAGGAATTGGAAAAACATTTGAATTAGTGAAAGGAACTTTTACGGGAATAGATGAAAAAACAAGCGATGCAAACGCAACAGAAGATATGACCGTTATAAACATAAACGGAACATATTATTATGCAGTGGCTTATAGCGGATATGGTGATGATGGGATGATAAGGACTTTTGAAGTTTTACCTGATGGCACAGTAGGTGCGACCCATGTCGATGAATGGGAGTTCGACACAACTTACGCTAAAGACCCCGAGTTGTTCTATATTGCCAATAATACTTTCGGAGTAGCATATACAGATACTTCAACAGATGGGATTGTTAAAACTTTTAATGTTTCAAATACAGGGGATATTTTCCCTATGATTGATAGTTGGGAGTTCGACACAGCTAATGCTGAAACCATTGATGTAATTCGGCTTAATGATACCAATATGTTCGCATTTGTTTATGCAGGTTATCAAGATGATGGTTACATTAAAACAATAGAGATAGCTGATGATGGAACCATAACCAAAAGTGCATACGATACTTATGAATATGATACTGTTCAGGGCTATAATCCCGATACAATTCATGTTGCATCAGATATTTACGCAATAGCATATACTGGTGCAGGGAATGATGGTTGGCTTATAACAATAGACATATGGGAGAACGGAAACATCGGAACAACAATCGACAGTTTTGAGTTTGACACCGAAACCGCTAATCACCCGTCTATTGCTTACTCTTATAACAACATCTATGCGATAGCATACGGGGAATCACCCGAAGGATATATTATAACCGTTCAAATATTGCAAGATGGAGAAATAATAGATTTTGTAATAGATGAATATGTTTTCAATGCAAACAAAGCTGAAGAAACAATTTTGTTAAGAGTTCCATATCAAGCATATCCACCTATACAGTTTATAACAGGTTATCGTGGACAAAGTGATTCAGGTTTTTTTACAACTTTTGGAGTAACGGAAGATGGTTACATCTATGTTCTATTTCGTGATTCATCAGGGCATAACAACTGGGGAGTTGCAGGGGAAGGAAATATGGATTATATGCCTATCGGAGTAGAAGGTGCAGTTTATCTCGGTCAAGATTTTGACGGAGTAGATGATTACATAGATGTCGATGATGACAGTTCTCTTTATACTGGTCAAAAAGGAACTGTTGATTTATGGTTTAAACTTGATAACCAACATGACAGCACAGATACAGCTAAAAGACTTATAGGTAGAAATACACATCTTGGAACAAACGGAGAGTTTCTAATGGAACTGCATTCAGATGGAACTCTTAGGGCAAGACTTTATGATGGAAGTTTTCATACTGCACAAACAACTAAGAACAGTTGGGATGCAGATGTATGGTATTATGTAGCTTTTAAGTGGGATACAACACCAACAGGTTTCGGAATGAACCTTTTCTGGAATTTAATAAACGATGGAAATAATACAGATATAAATTATTTCCCTAATGATGCAGGGGATGTGCATATCGGTTTATATATAGATGCAGATAAAGACCCATTTGAAGGAGTAATAGATGAAGTTAGACTACACGGACACATTATAGATGAGGATTTTATGCAAACCAACTATAACATGATTACATATCAAGGAACAGGTGATGGAACATTCATATCATTACTTGGCGAAGAAGAATACTGGTTTGAGTTCCTTGAACCACCACTTGATTTCCATGCATCAACCTATAACACTACTCGTATAGATTTAACATGGGATAACGAACCAAGAGCAGATTATACTTATATTCGTTATGACCCGACAACCTATCCAACAACAAGAAGTGAAGGAAATTTCAGTTGCAATATAACAGGAGATTTTTTTTCCCAAGAAGGATTGTTAAATGATACAACTTATTATTTCTCTGCATGGGGTTATAATTCTACAAACAATACCTTTAGCCAAAACTATACTTTTACATTTAACACCACTCTTGAAACAACTGTTCCACCTGCACCAACTAATTTAGTTGCAACTGCTTTAGACCAAACAAGGATACAACTTAGTTGGGATTTGCCATTTAATGCTGATTATACCTATTTCCGATATAGCAATGTAACTTATCCGACAAGCAGAACTGAAGGTTCTGAAGGGTGTTACGTTACAACAACTATCTGCATTCAAGAAAACTTGGTTATGAACACTACCTATTATTTCTCTGCATGGGGTTATAATTCTACAACTGATGAATATAGTGTTACTTATGCAACTGTAAATGAATCAACTCTTTATGGTATTATTCCTTGTGTTGGTAATTGGTATCCGTATGATAATTCATCTTTTGTTTGCCTTCCCGTTAACTTGGGAATAAGCGTATGCGATGCAGATGGGCAAACGATGAATATACGGTTTTATTCCAACTATTCGGGTTCTTGGCAAATCATAGGTCAGAATTTTAGTCTTATTCCAAATGGAACTTATTATATGTATATTCCAGAATTTGTTCATTATAATACTACTTATTACTGGCGTGTATTGGTATCAGATGAAGGTGGACTTACAAATTATACAGCATATAATGAGATTTATAGTTTTACAACAGCAGGGCAACCATGTGGTGCTTGTAATAAAATGATTGCTGATGATGATACGTTTTTTATATATTTCAGTATCTTAGGGATTTTTGGTTTATTCTCATTGATGTTATTTAAACGTAAAAATAATAATAAAAAATAAAATAACAATGTTTATTAACTCTCAAAAAATTACAGTTTTTGATAGGAAACATGTCAAAAGGGGAAAAGAAAAAAAGTATCCTTGATGAACTTGAGGAAAAAATAGCAAGTGATGAACTTGAAGATTTTGAACATTATTCTCAGTATACTCAAAGATATGAGAATATGCCTGACAATCAGTTTAGTCATGCTTGGAGTCTTATCAATGTAAGGCAAGGGGATGTCCGTAATTTCGATGACCTTTTGAATCCTCATATTTTTCTTGGTGCAATTGATGATGTTAAGAGTCTGAGGTTCTATCAGAATGATATGTTTTGGCTTACGAATATGTTTGGTTTAGCAAAATATGACCCTGCTATGAAATATGTATTTGACCCTCTTTGGCATAGTTTTCTAACTGAAGTTCGTATAACTAGCACTCTGGATGGGAGTGAAAGAATCTACCAGTCCTTTAATATTCCACGAACTAAAACTAAAGGTTTCCGTATTTTTAAACCTAAATCTAACAAACGAAAAGAACCTATGGATTATATTATTCCACAGGATGATGACCAAGGTATGTATTAAGTTTTGAGGAGAGGAACATATGGCTAGTCCATTTTCAAAGAAAAAAGAAAAAGAAGATGATGAAGATTTTTTGAAAGATATTAAGGAACATGTTGAAACATCTGATGATGAACCTGTTCCTGTTGAACCAATTGAAGATGAGGATATTCCTCCTGAGATTGTTCCTGATGAACCTATTGTTTATCAGAAAAGGAAAGTAAAAATAAGACATAAGAAACCAACTACTACACTATCTAAAAAGATTAAAGATGAAGAAAAAACTGATAAGATTAAACAAAGGATTAAAACAAGTAGATATAGGAAACCTATTGATTGGAATCGTGCACTTTTATATCTAAGTGTTTTAGGGATACTTGGTATTATTTTTCTCTATCAGATGGTAGTTGATGTTAGTATGCCTATGGCATGGGTGTTGATGCTTTTCGGGATGCTATGTTTTTTACCTCTTGGACTTTTACTTGGTAAACTTTTCCTTGACCCTTATATCCGTTGTAAGATTTATAGAAGGATGAGAGGTAAGAACTATGGGATGGTTTATTTTGTTCATAAAGGTGGTCAGCGTGTTGATATACGAATCAAGAACCTTGATGATGATGTAGTTGTCCATGAAACTAAGATTTGGGTTTTGCAGAAAGGAGGTATATATTACCTTGACCGTGATGATTCTATGGTTTTACATACTGTGATTGAACCTGCAAATGTAGTTACAAGTCCTAATAATGTTCCAATACTTTTCCTTGACCCTGAAAGTATGCTTCCACTTCAGTTTTATGAACCTAAAACAGTTAGTAATCCTCAGCAGGTTGGTGCAACTGTTCTTGGATACATCAATAATCAGATAGCTAAAAACCTGTTCTTTAAAAGGAGTATGCAAACTTTTTATACAATTATCCTTGCATTGGAATCACTGAGTATAGTGATAGGTCTTATGATTTATGACTTGCTAGGAGGTTTCAACTAGGATGAAGATAAGAAGGAAGGAAAAAACCATTGAGCAGATTGAACGCAGGATGAAATTTGAAATCATATTGCTGATGATATTGTTCATTGTATGGATGGGTTTTACCTTCCTAACTATCAGTTACAGTTATGCTCTTGACCCGATACTCAGTATGAACACTTGGTGTTTCTTCTTCGGTGTTTATCTAGTATTATGGTTTATGACATTTTTTTATAGGAAACTATTTATTGAAATCAGGAAATTCAGAGAAGATACAGAAGTGGAAGAATATGAGTGAAGATGAGAAATATTATAGTCCTGAACTCACTGAGCAACCTTCTGAGTATAAACAATATCTGCTCACACGGTTGGAACTCATCAGTGACCTTAGTGTTTCTCTGCGTAAGCATTATACTCAGAATCGTGCTGACCGTGAAGACCATCATAACCTTGTTAGTCTTACGGTTGAGATGTGGATGCAGTTGTATCCTAAGATTCGTGGAACAAGTCTTGAACCTGAGTTCCATAAGTTTTTACCGTTCTATAAGAATCCAAGATTGTTTTTTCTCCCTGGTATGGAGAAACGTCTTTGGCAACTTATCTTTGTGATTCGTATGGCATTTGAAGCTCAGGGTTTATGTAGGGTGAAATAAATATGAAAGTTGATTTGATTCGTGAAATGACTCCAGATGGTAGAAAGGAATTGTTGGAGGAAACAAGGAAAGAGCTTTTTGAGATGAGAACTAAACAACAACAGGGTTATAATGTCCATGAGATGAAACAAACTCGTAAGGATATTGCTCAGATTAAAACTGTTATGAGAGAACTAGGAGAGATATAAAAATGTTTGAAATGGAACTAGAGGAGTTAGATACTCTTGTGAAGCTGATGAAAGAATCTTCTGATAAGTTCATACTGGTTGGTCAGTTGAACTATATCGCTGAGAAAACTGTCGCTGTTGAAGTTTTGGTAACTACTAAAGCTGATTATAATGGGAGTCCTGTTATAGTTAGCTATAAGGAGGAGATAGGTCGTGAGTTGTTACCAAAGGATGAATCTGATACTGAGGGAACAGCTAAGATGAAACAACTTGAGGAAAAAATAGCAGATAAGAGGGAGGAGATTAAAAGTAAACTTACTGCTGAAGGTTTTATGGTCGAATATGGGTTGTGGAAAACTTATGAAAGTTGAATGGAAACTTTATGAGATGGATGCTATCAAGAACCGTCATCTTCGTGCTAACCTTGAATATTGGAAGATTGATTTATTGTTGAATGCTACTAAGATGGTCGAGAACATTCAGAAAAGTCGTTTCTTGAAAGTTATGAGCAAAGGTAGTGAACAGCTTAAGAACCTTGTTTTTCTTGCTCAGAGTCGTGGTGAGATAGCTAAAGCTGATATTGACAATATGGTTGATTACAGGGTTGATGAGGTTACGGATAATACTACGATTATGTCTTTGGAAATTAATCCTAATTATTTCAGTATGAATGAGATGGTTCAAGCAAAGATGGGTAGACGGATGTCAAAATATCTTGCTAGTAAAAGCATTAGTAGGCAAGAGCTTATTGATAGTTTTGAAGGTGAGATACGTAAGACGTATACTAAGAAGTTCAAAGGAGATATTATTGAAGATGATGGAAAACAGTTAAGTATCTTTAATTGATTCACATCTGATTGGTGGGTGGAGAAAATCACCATTTGATTTAATTCCGACCTCAAATCTGGAAGTCAATCATTTTTTTCCATCACTATCACTCCACCCATCTCTCATCTCAGTAGGTGATTTTTTTGAGAAGTAGTCCTGTTAATGACCCTTTGATTGTTTTGGTTTGTTGTATTTTGCTTTATTATTATATCTTCATTTATGGTTTTCCTGTGATTGATTGTGCTGATTATGGTATCATTAGTGACAAACCTTGTTATCTTATACATGAGGGTATTGTGTATAGTAGTTTGTTTGCTATGCTGTTTGTTTTTTTATATGTGTTTAAAGCACCGTTAGAACCGTTTAACCGTCACTTCGTGGTTCGTCATTATTATCGTTTTAAACGCTATTGTAGATGGAAATACAGGGATTCTCAGCGAAGTATGCGGGAATACCTTGATAACAGGGTTAAAAAGTAGTGTTATTTTGTCAATTTGTTATTTTACCGCAAAGTATTTATATACTATGGGCAATAAAGTAAATAGTAGTAGTAGAACATTTGGAGGAAAAAAATATGACCAAAACCGATATAGGATTTGAAGCAGGTGTCGAAAACTACAAACATATCTATATTATAGATATGCTTGTAAAAGAAAATGATTTTTTTAGTCTAAAGATGAGGGATTAAAAAATGATTGTTTTTTCTTTTGTTGCATGGGTTCATCCTAAATCTGGTGGTGATGATTATCAGATTAAGGGCAAAATAGATGCTCATACTTTAGGTGAAGCAAAGAAGATATTGGAAGAATATCTTGGAGAAACAAGTGATATAACAACTGATTATCAGATTAAGGAGGATTAAAAGATGGTTGCTAAGGAAGCAGAGATAATTACCAAGATACAGGATAAAGGTGGAATCCTAGTCAAGAAAGGAACTAAGGGTAGAATCAACCTAAGAACCAAAAAAGATGACAAATACATAGGATATGTTTACCAAACAAAGAAAACACTTAACTGGCGACCAAAGAAAGATGCTGATTGGTATCCAACTCGACATTATGAAAGTGTTTACAAACTACTTGAAGATGTTGAAAAATTCTTAGGAATGAAAACAACTCCTAAGAAACCTAAGGAATCAAAAGATACTAAAGAAACAACTCCTAAGAAAACAATTAAAAAAGTAAGAACTGATTTTATCGATTCTAACAAAGAAACTCAGAAAGTAATATTTGCAATTGAAAACAAAAAGAACATCTTATTAAAAGGGGATTCTGGTTGCGGTAAATCATTTTTAATTGAACAACTTGCAAAGAAATACAAGAAAAAAATTTACACTGTTAACTGTGACATCGAACTTGATAAATCTGAGTTAATCGGTAAATACGAAGTAGTCGATGGTAAAACACAATGGATTGTAGGAATACTTATCCGTGCTATGAAAGAGGGTGCATGGATTGTTTTCGATGAAGCTAACACTGCTAAACCTGAGATTATGAGCAGTTTACATAGCGTTCTAGACCATCGCAGAAGCATCGAAATCAAAGAGCATCATTCTGAAAAAATAAAAGCACATGAAGATTTCAGAGCATTTGGAACATATAATCCTAACTATGCAGGAACAGCAGAGTTCAATTTTGCATTCCGAAGTAGATTCACTCAAATCGTTGAAGTAAATTATTTACCACCAAACAAAGAAAAAACACTGTTAATGAAAAGAACTGGAATTGATGAAAACAAAGCAAGTATGCTTGTTAGAATCGGACTTGATTCAAGAAGAATGGCTAAAGAAGGTAAACTCAGTAATCCAATATCAACTCGTCATCTTCTTGAAATGGCAGAGATGCTTGTTAAATCAGATTTCACACCAATTGAATGTGCAGGTATGACCTTGAACATAAGTGATGATTTTGGTGAGATGGAGGATGTCTTGAATGTTGTCAAGAATTACTTCTAAGAAATCAGAAGGTCTTTCACAACAAGCTCTTGATTATTTAAGAGTAAGACTTGAGAATCGTAACTATTCAATAACTCATAAGGATTTCCCAATCAGATATACTGATATGGCATGTGTCAATAGTTCCGAGATTCAAGTTCCTACTCCTAAATCTACTTCTATTGAGGAAATCCAGAAATGTTATGCTATGCAGATACATGAATCTGCTCATATCAAATTCAGTAGTCTTGATTTTGATAAGATGACTCTTGCTATTCTCAAAGAAGGTTTCGATAATTCATTAGCTCAGGATTTAATCAACATCATGGAGGATTACAGGGTTAACATGCTTATCTCTACAACTCATGCAGGTGCAGGTCGTTTGATGCATAGAATCCATCAGAACATGGTTAAGGATAGGAAGTATGTTACTGCTCATAAATCATTGTTACCTGTTCTATGTGGTTATAAAATCGATATGAATCTATCTAAGAAGGAACAGAAGAAACTTAAACAAGCTGTTGAACTTGTTAAACCTTTGAAATATTCAAAGGATTTAGATGCTACTATTGAATTGCTTCCTAAACTTTATAAGATTTTTTATGGTGATATGTCAAAGGAAACTAAAGAAGAACTAAGCATTGGTGATTTCAAAGGTGGTCTATATCCTGAGTCATCTGAAAGTGTTTCAAGTAGTTCATCTCCAAAAGGTGTCACTCAGAAGAACCTTGAGAAAGCTGTTGAAAAACTTGAGAAAACTGAAACTAAAGAAGTTGAAGGTGGTGAAACTGCTACTGGTGGAAATCCTACTGCTAGTGATGATAGTGAAGATTCCGAAGAAATTGAAAAAGAGATGAAAGAACTTGAAGCTCAACTTGCTAAGATTGAATCTGAGTCATCTGAGAAACTTAAAAAAGAATATGGTAAACTTATTGAATCTGAAACTATGAAAACCAGTGTTCCTTTGAAACATTTCAAAGAAACCGAATCATCTATCTCTGAGTATAAACATTTTGTTATGAAGAATCGTTCTAATATAACTAAACTTATCTCTGAGATGAAGAAACTTGTTCTTAACAGTAGAAGATATAGTAACGGTAGACGTAATGGCAAAATCAACAACAGATGTGTTTATAGGGTTCTTACTGATAGCGACCCACGAGTATTCCGTAAGAAAACCGATAAAGCTGTTGGTGATACTGCTGTATTGTTATTGATTGATTGCAGTGGTTCAATGAGTCGTGATTCCAAATTCATTTATGCTCGTGAATGTGCAATTGTTTTACATGAGGTTCTCAGGAATCTTAAAGTCAAACATATGATTGTTGGTTATACTGCTGATACCAGTTTCGCAGGTTGCGATACGTTGCATACTGTGTATAAAACTTGGAATGATAACAAGGTTGCTCATAATTTATCTATGATTAAACCAAGGTTTAACAACCGTGATGGTGAATCAATCCGAACTGCTATTAATTATTTCAAAGATGTTTCTGATAGTAACAAGTTATGCATCGTTGTTTCTGATGGTCAACCTAGTGCAAATGGTTATGCTTTTCGGGATGGTGCTCTTGAGGATACTGTTTCTGCTCAGAAGCAGATGGTTAAATCTGGTATTAAACTTATTAACATCGGCATTGGGAAGGGTTGGAATCTTCCTGAGAAGTATATCAATAAGGTCAAGGTTGATGAGGTTAGTCAGTTGTCGCAGGTGCTTTTAAGATTGCTTAGAAGGGAGTTGAGAAGGTGATGTGGTCATATTTTTCTCCAATCTTTCTCAACTCTTTTTATTTTTTGAGGAGTAATATTTTATATATTGTAGGAGGAAAGAAAAATGAATAAGATAATTGAGAAGTATAAGGAACTTAGAGCAGATGGTTTACGTAGTGATTTAGCGATTGTGAAAGCTTTTAAACTTCTTGCAGGAGAGGAGGATTAAAAGATGAAAGCAAAGTTAGAACTTTCTAAGCAATATTATTTAGAAGATGGAAAAAAAGTATTTACAGGAGAATTTACAATAGATTGGATATGTCCTAAATGCAATAAATTAATGCACATTTTTAGATTAATGAAAACATTGAATAATCGTGTAAGTATTGAAATTGAATGCAACTGTGGATACCAAGAAGAAGTAAACTTGATTGAACTATCAAAAAAATGGAGAAGTATTTAAGGAGGTTTAAAAGATGAAAAGATACAGAGTATTTTGGAGAACATTTGGTAGTAATTCACAAATAGCTATGTCGCAAGGTCATACCACCGATACAGCCATGAGGCATTATCTTAACTTGGGATTTACAGAATTGGATAAAGGAGAGATGAAGGACTTCGTAGAAGGGTGGATTTAGGTCTAGATAATTAAGAATAAGGAAGGTTTTCCTTTAGGTTAGGTGATATGATGAGTTTAGCGTTAGAGATTGGTTTGCATTGGAAAGCATTTACAGTAATTTATTCCTATATTTCTGCTGTGTTTATTGTTGCTTATCTACATTTTATTAAACCTTTGAATCTCGAAACATTGATTGCCCTTTGGGTAATTATGGGATTTGCGATGTTTATGATGATTAAGATGGGAGATTTAATTTTTCCTTAATGTTAGGTGATATGAAATGCAGGATTTAACTATTGATGAAATTAATAAAATCTTACGGGTAGCTTTAATATGTTCATGGATATTTATATTTGCAATTATTGTTTGTATATTTATAAGGTGATATAAAGTGTTGGAAAAAATAATTGAGAAATGGTTTAAAAAACATCAATCTCTTAGCAAAGAAAACTTTGAGATGTTGAAAGAGATGATTGAGCTTTTTGAACCTGAAGAAAAAATTGAAGCAGATGAAAAAAAATCAGCATACAAATATGATGAAAGTAAAAAGGAATATATTGAGGTTGATGAACCTTCTACTCCATTACGTTTTCCTTTTCCTGAACGTAAAAAATTCAAAGGGAAACTTGTTAAACATATTGGTGGTGCACCTTTGTATAATCTGATATTGGAAGATATTAAGGAACGGTTGAAAACTAATCCACATGTCCGTTTTGAAAATGTATTGCAGGATTATTATGATTTTGATAATCCTAGGAGTTTCAGTAAATATGCTTGGGCATATCGTAAAGAACTCGGCATGGCTAGACCTAGAGGTGTTAAAAGCAAATTTGAGAAAGAGGTTGAACCTAGTGATAAAGGCAGAGTGATTCATGTTTATAATAATAACAAAGTTTTTGAGAATATCTATAACGATGTTGTATCTGCTGTTCAGAATAATCATTCTGTGAACAAAGTCATCCGTAAATATTATCCTCATGTGAAATCAGCTACGATTCATAGCTATGCTAGTATGTATAAGCGGATGATGCATGATAAGGGTATTCTTAGGGATGATAGTGTTTTTCATTCTAAACGCTTTAAAACGGTTTTTAAACGGAAAAAAAAACGAAGACCTCCAGTGAACGCTTACAAATACGATTCTGTTTATAAAACATTTGTAACTAAACTTGAAGTTGAGAAGGTGATTATGGCTATTAAACAAACAAGATATGGTTATATTCCTACTACTAAGAATATTAAAATTGAAACTAAGCTTCCTTTGAATCGTGTTCGTGCTGTGTTGCATTTGTTGATGGATGATGGAGTTATTGGTTATAGGATGAAAGATGGTGTTCCTATTTATGTGGATAAAGAGGAAACCGTTGATATTTTAAATATTGTGAGGAGGTAAATATATGTCGAAAAAAAATATTGTGGAATGGAATGGTCATACTTTCCGTTTGGTTCTTAGCACTAAATCTGAGATTTATGATGCTGAACTTCATGGGAATCGTATGAGGTATAAAATCCGTGTGAGTAATGAAGCAGGTGTAACTAAGATTTTTGAGTTCACTGATAGTATCCAGAATTTCCTTGATGGTAAACGGACTCTTGATTTCAAAGAACGTGTCTATGCTTTGTATTGTTTCATCAGTGATGCTATTAGTTATGATGAGTATAAGAATATTGATAGTTTTGCTGAAGCATTTGGATATAATAAACCTAGTGAAGCAATTAAAGCATTTGAGGGTTGCAGAAGTGCGTTTTGGAGGATGAAAGACCTAGGTTTACATGATAATGATTTATATGAGTTCAATAACCATTTGCAGAATACTTACGAGTTTTAGGAGGTCTATTGTATGGGTTGCCAGTATTGTCATCGTGAAGATGTTGAGCTTAATCGTATTGGTATCTGTGAGGATTGTTTCCTTAAGATGAATATTTTTCCTTTTTTACCTTGGAAACTTGAGGAGGAATCTGATTGAAACGTAGAATCATAGGTTGGACTTGTCCTAAGTGTTTCACTGAGTTTAAATTAAATTATAAAAAAAACCATTGTGTTTATTGTGCTATTGATGGTGAGATTGTGACTCTTACTCCTATTTATCATTATGAGATTGATGGTGAGAATATAATTTTAAAATATCAGAAGTTCAAAGGTGAAGATGCGGATAAGATTTACAAATGTTATAGAAAGGAGGAATAGATTTTGAAATATGAAATAGAATGTGAAGCTGTTGCTATTGTTGCAAGTATCTTGATATTTGGTTTCATTGTTTCTACTGGTTGGATTGAGGAATTTTTTGATGATGATTCTATTTTAGACCCGACTTTTGCTGAGATGAAAGAGTTCATTGAAAATGATTGCACTGAGCAGATGAGTTGGGTTGAAGGTGTTTTTACTTGTTATGATTTTTCTAATAGGGTTTTGAACAATGCTAAACTTCAGAATATCCGTGCAGGTAGAGTGCATCTTGATGATTCTCATGCGATTGTATGTTTTGATACTGTTGATGAGGGTATGTGGTTTCTTGAACCTCAGAATGATGGTTTATTTAGCTCTTATCAATTGAATAAGATGAAAAGCAGAGGATATTACAATTTTGCTGTGAGTGGTTTAAAGGATTATGAGTATTTGGTTTTTAGTAACTGGTATATTTCTCAGTGGAATAATGAACCAGTGAGTAGGATTTAGATGGAGGTATGATATATGCAGATTGAAGAAAAAAAAAGTTTGAAGCTTGTATGTAGTCATTGTGGTCATAGTTGGAACTATAAAGGTAAGAACAGTATTTATGCTACGTGTCCTGATTGCCTTGGTAAAACTAAAGTTAAAAAGGAGGAGTAGATGAGAGCTTATACTACGTTTGCTAAACGATTTATTGAAATGAAGATTGCTGATGAACGACTCCCTGGTGGTGCTATTGATGGTTCTACTGATAATACTGAAGATGTTGAACATTGGAAGGATTGTATGATGTTGAGTTTGAACATGTGTAAAATATTTGAGGTGACTAATGAAGAAAAAAAGATGATGCTTCTTACTAAACCTCCTAAGAATAAAAATTTGAAACTTCCTTTCGACCAAATATTCATCGATGTTGAGTTAACTCAGGAGGAAGTAAAACATTTACTTGATATTTATATTCCTTATCCTAAAATCGTTGGTATTATGATTTCTAAGAGATATATGTTCTTTGATGGTAAAGAAGAATATTTCAATGTGAGTGGTAAATCAAATGGAACTACGATGAAACCATGTGCTATTTGCAGGAAAACAGCAGTTCACCATGAGTTTGTTCTCCCTAAACCTAATCAGCATCTTCATATCTGCATGGATTGTGCTGATGCAACAGGTTACAGCGATGTGATGGCTAATAAATCTAAACTAATTGGAACATATCGTGTTTATGAGTTTTTCTGTGAGGATAATTCTACTAAGAACTGGAAGGATATTAAGAACCTTCGTGCACCTTTTTTAACTTTTAAATTTTTCAGTGCAGATTTCGAGTTCATCGATGGGCATGATAGAAAGATTGACCCTAAGACACATGTTCCATCTAAGGTTAGAAAGATGCTCATTGGTTTCACTAAGAATATTCTTCAGCTTGTTACTGACCCTGAAGTTGAACTTGTTCCATATCCTAGAAGTGTTGAACGTGATAGGAAACGTGCTCGTCGTGGTAAACCTCCTATTCCTGACAGAATGGTTATAAAACTTAAAGGTAAATTAAAACATTATATGGATAGTGTTGCAAGAAATGAAAAACTATTTACTTATAGTCATCGTTTTTGGGTGATGGGTCACTGGCGACATTATCGTCATCCTAAATGGGGTGAACGTGTTGGAACAGCTATCTGGATTAATGCATATGTTAAAGGAGAAGGAATGCTGATAGACAGGAGATATAAAATTGATAAAAGATAAAATAATAGGAATAATATTACTATTGGTTACAATATCTGTATTTGTAGGTGTTCATCTATCTATGGATACAACAGTGTCGTGTTGCACTGAACCTATTAATCCTATTGAAATGTTTAAACCACTTATCATAATCTTTGTTTTGATTATTGATATTTGGTATCTATATGGATTCTTCTCTGTTGAGAATGAGGTGGAAAAGTGAGAGGAGAACTTGTTCCTTATACTACGAAATAAAAATAACCTTATGGTTGGTCGGTCATCCAAACGGTTATCTTTTTTCCTCCAAACTGGTATATTTTTTCTCTCACTCCACATTCTCATCTGATTCTTAGAATTTATATATAATAAATAACATTTTTAATTGGTTAAAATATATTGAGGAGATTCTATTATGAGCAATATTGGAAATAAAATGAAAGGTAAAAAAACGGGTAAGAACTATACTGGTTTTCCTGGTCTTATGCGTATGCATCAAACCAAGTATGATGTTCAGATTGTAAGCAGTGGTGCTTTGAAACTTAGGAAGATTGGTTATTAAAAATAATTATTGCAGGGAGTTGAAATAATTATGAATGATGATGAAGAAATTTTTGATGAGGATGAAATAGAAGATGATGAGGAGGAGGAATATCTGAGTCTTTCAGCTAAGAAACCTTCTAGCTCTAGCGTTAGTGTTAGTGTTACTGATGATGATTCTAAAAGATTAAAACAGATGGGTATGTCAATAATGGAAGATGAGGTGGAATCTGATGAGGAACGTAAGCTTAGGTTGCAGTTGGAGGAGTTGGAGAAGAAAGCTTTGAAACGTCAGGAACGTAGTGAGCAGAAAGCTCGTGTTCGCCAGTTGAAGAAACAGATTCGTAAAGCGGAGATTGGTGAACGTGTTGCACCTATTACTGAACCTCTTTCACCGATTGGTCGTGAGATTAAAAAAACTGGTAAAGGTTTTTATAATTTCGGTAAAGCTTTTGTAAAAAGCAGTAGAGAACGTGCTGATGCGGAAGCAATTAGTTTAGATACAAAGGGAGAACCTGGTAAGGGTAAGGTTGCTCTTAGTGTTTCTGAGGGTAAACCCAGTCTGCTTAGTTTTTCTCGTGAACCTGGAACGAGTAGTGTTCTTGGTGGGCAAAAATTCGAGTTTGGAAGGAAGGGTGGTATGTTGAGTCCTACTACTCGTAGGGGTTCTGATGTTGGTATGGTGATGGGTAGGAGAACTGATTTTGATTGGAGTCTTGGTCGTGGTGGTATGATGAGCACTGAACGTGTTCCTGTGAAACGGAAAAAAAAGAAGAAAGCTCGTGGTAAACCTGTTAAAAAAGCTAAACCACAGAAGGTTGTTAAGAAGAAAGCTCGTGGTAAACCTAGGACTAAGTATGTTGTGGTTAAGGGTGTAGCTTATCCTGTTGGAAAAACTATTCGTAATAAATCTAAAAAGAAAAGGAGGAAGAAATAATGCCTTGTAAATCAAAGAAAGGAAAAGAAGGTAAAGGAAAGGTCGGTTATTTTAGTAAAGCTATGAAGGAAGCTAAGATGAAACCACCTTCTAAGAAATGGAAGTTGAAATGAAAATTAAAACATTTGGGAATTTGAAGTTCTCTGAGATGCAGATATTTCAGGATAATAAAAAATATGGTCATAGTATGCCTTGTAGAACTCTTAGGAAGTTTGTTAAAGTGGAGGATTGAAACTTGGGTGAAATCTATAATACATCAGAGAAGATTTACAAAAAAAAGTTAACAAGAGCAGAACTATTAGATTGGCAAAAAGCTACATTTGGTTTACTTAAACATCTTGAATCTACAAATGTTCCAAGAGAGATAAAGACAAAGAAAAAATTGGAAAAAAGATTGGAATGGATTGAAAGTGAATTATATCCAAGAATGTAAAAGTGGAGGATTAGAAAATGGGAAAGATTGGTAAATGGGAAAAAATGGGAACATCGCATTGGGTGTTAGATGGGGGTAAACAAGCTAACATTTATTGTTATGTTGTTAGAACTGAATCATTTAAAAAGCTGTATAATCGGAAAGTGTATCATGGTCAGGTTGAACTGAGGGGGATTCTAGTTGCAGGTTCTCCTGCTTATAGCTCTCAAGCAAAAGCTGAAGCTTGGTGTAAGCGTTGGATGAAAGCACATCCAAAGGGGTGAATGGATTATGGGAATGAAGATGAATTATGAGATTGTGTATCGGAAGAAGGGAACTAAGCGATGGTTACGAACTGGGCAAACATATATTACTCTAAAGGGTGTGATGAGTGATAAGAAATGGATGGAAGATGCAATCCGTAATAAAAACTATGAATTTAGAATTAAAAATTTAAAATGAGTTGATAAACTATGGCAACTAAAAAAGAATTGGAAGGGCATAAGTGGGTTTTGGTTAAACTTGGAACTAATTTACCTTATCAAAAGGTTGTATTGGAAAGTGTCAAGGGTCAGGAAGCTAAGATTCAATTGAGAAAAGGATATTATACTCCTGTTACTGCTCATATTAATATCCGTCATCTTAAATTGATTAAATGGGGGGGAAAGAAATAATGGTAGATTGGAGTTTAAGAAAAGGGGATAAGGTTTATTTTGATGAAGTTGGAACTGGGAGAGTTCCTGCTATTTTTATTAGATTTGAAGGAATGGATGCAGTAGTAAGACCATTACGAAAAAAAAGGCATAAAAAAATTAACAATACTCTGGTTCATAGGAGGAAATAAAAATGAAAGAAAAATTGCTTAAAGAAACCAAGCTTAAATCTGAAATTGTAAAAGTCAAAGGCAAGACATATCGGATGTTTTTCACTAAAAGAACTGATATAAAAGATGGAAGCAGTTGGGTTTGGACTCAGATTAAACCTTATGGAACTAACTATATTATGTCATCATATATGAGCAGTAACAAAGAAGATGGATACCGTAAAGGGATGGCATGGTTACGGATGAAAGGGAGAAAATAATAGATTATGATTGAGATTGGTAAGTGTCCAAGACGTAGGAAAGAGCTTCGTAAACGTATCCGTAAAGAACTTTATAGATATGGTGATATTCCTAGGGATGTTGTAGCTGAATCTACAAGTAAGGACACTCACGGTCAATGGGAAGCTGTTTGTGATACTCAAGGAAGGGTTTTAAGTGCAGGTAGAGTTGAAAAAAGTGATTGGTATGAG
>Ga0180438_10001159_pt1 | contig 47513 bp, 32 predicted proteins | sample SS_ome_12_FD_132455 | JGI IMG/M metagenome (GOLD analysis project Ga0180438, IMG submission 132455) | Hypersaline lake sediment archaeal communities from the Salton Sea, California, USA - SS_3_D_2 metaG | ecosystem: Environmental > Aquatic > Non-marine Saline and Alkaline > Hypersaline >...
ACGATGACTCAAACAGGAGGGTGCGTATCATGCCACGGCAGACCCGACGTGATTTCCTCCGTAACACGGCATTGGCTGGGACGGGACTAGTAATTTTGTCCAACGGTCGTTCCGCGCACGGCTGCGCCGCTAATGAGGGGCTGAGCTTCGCCCTGGTCGGCTGCGGCGGCCGGGGCGCCGCTTTTCTTGCCGACAAGGCCCTGCTGCGGTCCGAGTATCGGAAGGGATGGAGCCTGTAGGAAATACGTCCTTATGTCTTCAACCTGGGAGGTCAAGTCATGACGCAAAAACATCCGGTGTGCATCGCGTCGTTCCTGGCGGCGGCATTGGTCTCGTCCGCCGTGGCGGCGGTCGAAGAAATCCCCGAACACCGCCAGAAGCAGATTCGCGAGGCGGCCCCGGAAAAGCCCCGCATCGAGCCCCAGAAGCCTCGTACGGTGCTCGTCTTCAACACGCCGGACCACCTCTACGACAAGGACCCGCACAAGGGCTACTGCGTGCCCTACGGCAGTTACGCCATGCGGGCGTTGGGCGAGAAAAGCGGTGCCTACAAGCCGGTCGTCAGCAACGACCTGGCCATGTTTCTGCCGGAGAACATCAAGCGGTTCGACGCCATCGTGCTGAACAACACGGCCGGATCGTGGATCACCCCCTCGGACGACGATATGAACCGGCCCGAGTTTCGCAAGCACGGCGCCGACAAGGAAGCGGTCGAACAGGTGTTGCGCAAGAGCCTTCTGGACTACGTTTCCGGCGGCGGGGGAATCGTGGGCTATCACTTCGTTACCGGGGCAAACCGCCACTGGCCCGAGTTTCTCGAAATGTTCGGTGCCGCGTTCGCCGGCCATCCGTGGAACGAAGAGGTGGGCATCAAGGTCGAGGATCCGGACCATCCCCTGGTGGCGGCCTTCGACGGCAAGGACTTCCGCATCGCCGACGAGATCTACCAGTTCAGCGACCCCTCGGATCGCAGAAAGCCACAGGACTTGTCGAAGGTTCGCGTGCTCTTGTCGGTCGACAAAGCGAACACCAACATGGACGTCAAATGGATCAACCGGAGCTTGGAAACGTTTCCCCAGGCATGGCTCCGCTCCTACGGCAAAGGCCGGGTGTTTTACACGGGGTTCGGCCACCGGGCCGCGCTGTACCAAGACCCGACCATGCTCCAGTTTTACCTCGACGCCATCCAGTTCGCCTGCGGCGACCTGAAGGCACCCACGGCCCCACAGTAGCGGGCCGCTTCGCCGCCACGTAGGACGGACCTCCGGTCCGTAACGACGAACTGGAAGTCCGTCCTGCGTGGGAGTCGATTCGCGATCCGCAAGATCAACAGGGACCCCCGCCGCATCGCCCGCGGGAGGCTATGCCTCCAGGTCCACATGGGTCCGCCGATGGGGGTGCAGTTCAAGGACCTCTTCCTGTGGCCGCTCCCCGGACCCGCCGAGCAGTAAGGTACCCATGGCCAGTCGCAGCACGGCCGCCCGGGCCAGCAGCCACCAAGCCTTCTGCTCAGCCGCCGGATCGTCGATCAGACGGGCCAGCCGCACGGCGCCCACCCCGGCGCAAACAGGCGATTTCAGTCCGGCAGATGACTACTCGCCGCTGGAGGTGGCTTGCAGTACGTAGTTCTTCCTGATCCGCAGGATCCTCAGGTTCACCGTGTCGGCCACGTAGATGTAGTCGTCGGTCGCGGCTACGCTGTTCGGCAAGCCCATGGGGATGTCCTTGGTCGGGACCAAATCGCCCGGCAGGCCGCCGGTCGAGTCCCGGTTGCCCCAGGTCCCGAAGTGCAGGATCTCGTTGCCGGCATTGTCCATTACCGTGACGCGCGACTCGATGCTGGTCGGGTAGTAGATCCGGCCGAACTCATCGAGGTTGGTGGCTTCAAACGGGCGGTTCTTCTCTGGCTCCCCTGAAGATGGTGAAAGCGTGGTTTAAGCTCGGAGAGACTTCGGAGCCTAGAGCTACAGGTTCGAATCCTGTCGCATGGGGCCATCCGCTGTACCTCCGTCAGGGGGAGGGCAAGCCGGATCGCGTCCGTCGAGCGGCGGTGGTATCCTACACTGCGCAGTGGTTCGGCGACTTGCTTTGCGGAGCCCTGAGCAGGTAACATTGACGCAGACTTTGATCGAAAGGAGGTTGGGAATATGGGACTCATTCAGTGGATTGCAGCAAGTGTGCGGCACGCCGACGTGCCGCGGTGTTGGCTTGGCCTGGCTGCCGGATTGTTGTTGCCGGTCAGTGCTCTTTGCGCCCCGGCCAGTTACGAACAGACGGCGAGGCAAGTCTTGGACACAGCCGGCATCCAGGGAGGTCTGATTGTCCACCTCGGTTGCGGCGACGGGAAACTCACAGCGGCACTCCGGGCGAACGACAGTTGCGTCGTCCAGGGCCTCGATGCGGATGCGACGGCGGCCCGTCAATACATCCAGTCGCTTGGCGTTTACGGCAAGGTGACGGCGGAACAGTGGACGGGTGATCGCCTGCCATACGTGGACAATTTGGTGAACTTGGTTGTCGCGGACAACCTCGGCAAACTGCCGATGGAGGAAGTCCTGCGGGTGCTGGCGCCAAACGGCGTGGCGTTGATCGGCGGGGAAAAGACCGTCAAACCGCGCCCGAAGGAGATGGACGAGTGGCCACAGCACTATCACGACGCAGACAACAACGCGGTGGCCAACGATGATCTGGTCGGACCGCCCCGGCATTTCCAGTGGATCGCCGAGCCGGACTGGAGCCGGTCGCATCTGTGTTTGCCGTCAATCAACAGCATAGTGTCGGCGGGCGGCCGGCTGTTCAGCATTGAGGACCACGCCTCGGCCGAGCATCCGGCTTTGCCGGGCAAGTTCGCCCTGATCTGCCGCGATGCCTTCAACGGGATCGAACTCTGGCGCCACCCGTTTGCCGATTGGGAGCCGATCAACATCTACATCAAGTACACTCCAACCCAACTGCAACGGCAGCTCGTTGCGTTGGCTGAGGTGGTCTATTGCACGCCGGGCCTCGATGCGCCGATCACCGTGCTTGACTCCGTGACCGGCAAGGTGCTCAAGAGCTACCCCGGCACCGAACGGACCCAGGAATTTGCCTATCACGAAGGCGTCCTGTACATCGTGCTAGGCGATCCGTTCGACACGGCCGGTATCGGCAGCCGCGGCGGCACCATCGGGTCCAGCGCGTTTCCCGCGCCCGCCTACGGCCCGGTGATCCCGAAACTCGACACCCCGCAGAGCAGCATCGTGGCGATCGACGCCGAATCGGGCCGCGAACTGTGGCGGAAACAGGGCGAGGCCACGCGGGCGTATGAGGGCGCGTCGCTGGCCGTGCGCGGTGCCCACGCAGTGTACTGCGCCGACGGCTCGCTGATTTGTCTCGATCGTCAGACCGGCTTGGAACGTTGGCGTGTGCCGTGCATGACTTCACGTTCAGGCGGCCGCGGTCAAAAGATGTCCAAGCTGACGCCGGGCACCTCGGTTTCACTGGTGCTGGCCGACGATGCGGTCTACTTGGCTGCCGGCAACGCCCTGACGGCGTTTGCCATCGAGGACGGCGCCAAGCTCTGGACCGCCCCGACCCGCATGAATCACTTCAAGGCGCCGGATCTGTTTCTGACCGCCGGTGCGGTGTGGACCGCCAACGACAAGGCCTACGACATGCGTACGGGCGCCCAGGTCGAGAATCTTGCCCAGAAGATGACCGGCCCGATGGGCCACGACCGTTGCTACCGCAACCGCATCACGGATCGCTGGTACATCAACACGGCCACCGGCGGCAGCGATTTCCTGGCGCTGGACGGCTCCGGCGAGTTCCCGCACCCCTGGGTCCGCAGCACCTGCGGGATTGGCCACCTGCCGTGCAACGGGCTGTTCTACGCGGGTCCGCCGGCCTGTTCGTGCGCCAACAAGGTCCAGCTCAACGCCTTTAATGCGCTGGCCCCCGATCCGGGCCTGAAATCGTCCGGCCAGCGCATCGCGGTCGCCGTCGCTGCGCGGCTGGAGAAGGGCCCGGCCTACGCGCCGGCCTCCCCGGCGGCCCTTGCCCACGCGGGCGACGACTGGCCCACCTACCGCCACGATGCGGGGCGCAGCGGCGTGACCCGCTTGGCCGCTCCGAAAGCGCTCACGCCGCTGTGGCGGGCGAAGGTCACCACGCACCCCAGCGCGCCCGTCATTGCAGACGGCAAGGTATTCGTGGCCGACGTGGACGCGCACGCCGTGTGCGCCTTGGATGCCGCCGACGGCAAGCTGCTATGGAGCTATACCACCGGCGGGCGCGTCGATTCGCCGCCCACCTGGCACTGCGGGACGCTCCTGTTCGGCTCGCACGACGGCTGCGTGTATTGCCTGCGGGCGGACGACGGCGTGCTCGCCTGGCGGTTCAAGGCATTGCCCGACCGGCTGATGTGTGCCTACGAACAAGTCGAGTCTGCCTGGCCGGTCTGCGGCAGCATCCTCGTCTACGACAACATCGCCTATTTCGTCGCCGGCCGGAACTCGTTTGTGGACGGCGGATTGTTCCTCTTCGGACTCGACCCGCAAACGGGCCGGGTGATCCATCAGGGGAACCTGTACGGACCCTATGGCCAGAACGGTTTCCCGATCGTCAGCCCGGAGACGGCGGTAGGTGCGACGGGGGCGGGCGGCATTCAGGGAAACAAGGGCGACGTCTTGCTGGCCGAGGGCGGCCATCTGTTCCTGCGGCACGAGGCGTTCACGCCGGAGCTGAAGCTGGTCAGCCCCGACGAACCGCTCCCGCCGCACTTGATCACCTCCCACGGGTTCATCGAGCCGATCCCGCACCACCGAAGCTGGTGGACGATTGACACCATACTCCGCTACGACCTGCCCACCGGCAGGTACCCGGTGCACGGCGACATTCTGGTTCGCGACGGCACGCGGTACTACGAGGTCCGCGGGTACCAGCCGAGCCGGACCGCCAGCTTCGATCCGCGTCTGAACGGCTACACGCTGTTCGCCGGCGACCTCGCGAAAACAGGCGCCCCCGAGAAACTTGCTCCAAGAAAGAACAGGGCGCCGGCGGGCCGTGCGGCGCTGGAACGCTGGCATGCCAACATCCCGCTTACTGGCAAGGCGATGGCCCTGGCCGGCGACGTCTTGTTCGTCGCGGGCACGCCCGTCGCGTTTCCCGAGGATGACCTGGCCAAGGCGTACGAAGGGCGGATGGGCGGCGTTCTCTGGGCCGCCTCCGCCGCGACCGGCGAGAAGCTGGCCGAGTACAAGCTCGACGCCGCCCCCGTCTGGGACAGCATGGCCGTGGCCGGGGGCCGGTTGTACATTGCAACGCAGGATGGCGACCTTCGTTGCTTCGGTGAAAAACAATGAGACTCGCTGGACCGGGACACCATGATTCGATTGCAGTTGTGCTTGCCCGGCGCAGGCCTGGTATTCGGAATGCTCTTCTCGTCTGCGGCCCTTGCCGCGGACTGGCCGCAGTGGGGCGGGAGCAACGCTCGCAACATGGCCTCAGAGGAGAAGGGGCTCCCGGACTCGTTCGTCCCCGGCAGGAAAGACCCGCAGAGCGGAGGCATCGATCCGGCGACGACGCAGAACGTCAAATGGGTGGCCAAGCTCGGCTCGATGACCTGTTCCACGCCCGCCGTGGCCGGCGGCAGAGTCTTCATTGGCACCACCGCCGATGGGAAAGGGGTCTTCCTCTGCCTGGATGAGCAAACAGGCAAGGTCTTGTGGCGATGGAGTGGCCCGCCCCGAGACGTCCCGCGGGAGATCGACGGCCGCAAGTTCTGGTTCAGCCACTACCCGCGGATACTGGGCGTGTGCTCGTCGCCGACCGTGGACGCCGACCGCGTCTACATCGTCAATCACCGCCTCGAAGTGCTCTGCTTCAACGTAGCCGGTCAGCCGGCGACCGGCGGCGGCCCGGACCCCGGTGAGGCGGCCGTCGTCTGGGCGGTCGACATGTGGGACCTGGGCGTGCGCCCATCGGACGCCTGCAATTGCTCTGTGTTGGTCCACGGTGACTTGGTCTACGTTTGCACGTCCAACGGCGTGGACCGCGACGCCGACGCCCGCAAGAAGGACGAATTCCGCAAACCACCGGCGCCGGATGCCCCGAGCATCATCGTGCTGGAGAAGAAGACCGGCCGGCTGGTGGCCGAGGATGACGCGGGAATCGGGCCGCGATTGTTGCACGGCCAGTGGTCGTCGCCCTCGTTGGGCCGGGTCGGGGACAAGACGCTGGTCTTCTTCGGCGGCGGCGATGGCGTGTGCTACGCATTCGAAGCCCTTTCGACCGTGCCCGAAGAGCCGGTCAAGTTGAGAACGGTTTGGTCCTGCGACTGCAATCCGCCGGAGTACAAGGTCTTCGGCGATCTGGACTTGATTACGCACTACAGCCGCGGCGACCGACGGCGCTCTGACACGATCAACAACAGCGACGGAAGCTTCCGCGGCATGAGTGAGATCATCGCCACGCCCGTCTTCGACAACAACCGTGTTTACATTGCGATCGGTCGAGATCCCGAACATGGCCGCGGCCGGGGGATGCTCTGGTGCATCGACGCCACGAAGACCGGCGACGTCACCACCACGGGCAAGATCTGGACCTATCAAGGGCTCGACCGCTCGCTCTCCACCGTGTCGATCGCCGACGGCCTGCTCTACGTGGCCGACGTGGCCGGGCGATTGCACTGTCTCGACGCCGATACGGGACAACTCCATTGGGTCCACGACGGGAAGGCCGTCACGTGGGGCTCGACCTTGGTCGCCGACGGGAAGGTCTGTCTGCCCACCCAGAAACAGCTTTGGGTGCTGGGGGCGGGCAAGGAGAAGCGAGTGCTGAGTGAAATTCACCTTGGCGCCCCGATCTGGGCCACGCCGGTCGCGGCCAACGGCGTCCTCTATGTCGCCTCGAAGCAGTATCTCTGGGCGGTGCAGACAAAAGGTTCACCACGTTGACAGATTCTATGTCCCAAACCGGGGCGTTTGACGGCTTTTGTGTCCCGGCCTTGACAGGATTTGTGTCTGAACCGACCGTAAGTTACTATTCGATGGGGCCGAGTTTGACAACTATTATGTCCGGCACCATTTGTGCTCAGCGGCACTTGCTGCACGGACGAGTATTTTGACCGCACGGCTCCAAGACATTGAAACCCGCTTGCTCGGGTCATGGCCGGCCCGCGGCGACGCCGTAGCGCATCGGTGGGGCGCCGCGCCGGTGGGCGCCGATGTCGGGCGCGCTGCCGGTGTAGCCGTCGCTGAAGTTGGGGACTGGCTGACCCGCCCCTGCGCCGGGACTGGACGGTGCGAGCTGAAACCGGCCGGTCTTGGTCGCGGAATCGAAGCCGGCGTCGGCGGCATAGACCGGCTCGCCGAGGATACCGTGTGCTTCCTGGCCCTGCGGGACCTGGCCGTTATAGAGGTCGTAGTCGAAATCGTTGTCGACGTTCTGCTTGGCCTCGCTCGCGCTGCGGTCCTCCGGCGTACGCACGTGGAGGATGTTGTTCCGCGACACGGTGTGCTTGACGATGCGATTGCCGCCGAGTCCGCCCGCCGGTAGGTAGTCGTCCGAGCGGAACAGCGTGTTGTGGAAGATATACTGGTGGCCGGTCATCCAGTGCTCGCCGCCGGCGAAACCCATCTTGAGGAAGTATCCGCCGTGGTAGTCCGGCTTCCACTGGCTGCGGGCGCAGACGTTGCGCCAGACGTAAAGCGGCCCGATCGACGTCGCCGCGTTGCCGATTATCATCATCGACTGCGTGATGTAGTTGTCCCAGACGCGCGTGTTGCGGTTGCCTCCTTCGACCTCCAGACCGTCGTCCCAGCAGTGGCTCACGAGGTTGCCGTAAATGTCCGAGTCAGGTCCGGGCGAGCCGCGAAAGCTCCCGTTGCTGCCGCCGCCGATGACGTCGTTGTACATGTGCTCCAGGTCGGAGTAGCACTCGTTGTAGCGGATGACGTGGTTGCCCGCGGTGTTGAACAACGAGATGCATTGCGGTCCCCTGGTGTGCGTCGGGTAGGATGGTTCGTACCACGTGCTGCCGTCAAAGGTCGGATGGTGCAGCTTGCAGCGTTGGACGATCAGGCGTTTCAAGCTCTCGCTTCGGGATAGGATGGCCGAGTCCATGTTGAACCCGAATCCCCGTTCGGGATTGAGCCGGCCCCAGTCGGTTACGTCGCAATCCTCGACAACCACGTCGTGGCCGCCGTCGATTCGGATGGCGCCGATCGGCGATCCGCGGGTGTTATCGGCCGCGCCGGCCCCCTTGAGCGTGAAACCGCGAACGATCACGAACGAAGCGTCGATCGTGATGCACGAGTCGTGCCGGTGGCGCACGTCAATGGTTGCGCCGCGGCCGTCATAGACTCGCCAGGCGTCCGGCGTGCCCGACTCGGTGATTGCCAGCGGCGCGTCGCGGTCGGACACCCGGACCGTCTCGCCGACGGGAAACTCCTCGCTCCAGGTGGTTGCGGTCAGAAGGGCGCTCGTCTCGGTGCCAACGAGGGTCAGTTGGATTTCGTACATGGTGGCCGGCGAAAGGTGAACGATGCTGCCGCGATAGTCGGCCAGGTCTTCATCGGTGCCGGGGATGGGGTTGTACCGCATGGGCAGCCCCTCGCTCCAATCGGCCGCGCCTTCCCGCCGATAGCGAACCGCGACTTCGTTGTTCGCGGACCCGCCCGGAGGCGACCAGTAGAGTCCCAGGCAGTGAAACGTCGGAATCGCCAACGGGGTTTCGCCATGGCCTAGGGCTTTCCCCTGCACAACGTCGCTTGGCCCGGCGTGACCGCAGAGCAGCGCCGCACTCACGGCGATCAGGAACCGGATTTTGCGAGAGATGAATTCCATGGTTCGCTCCTATTCACGTTCATACTGCGGTGTTGGCGGTCACGAACTACGGACGCGACTCGGACATCCGCCGCTGAACCTCCTCGGAGTACATCCGATGGGCCAGCGTTTTCTCCGGGATGGCCTTGTACAGTTCGGGACGCCGGCCGGCCATCAGGACCGAACGGAAATCCGTCCTCTTGTCAGGAATGGTCTTGGGATAGTAGCCGGCCAGATAACCCTTCTGGCCGGCGCGGCCGGGCGTGTCGGAGCGGACGAACCAGATCGGGCCGGCGTCTCCGCCCCGTCGGTCCCTCCAAACCCGAAGTAAGACTCACGGAGTTGCCTTCAACTCACCTCGGCACCAGCACGCCCGCCATGGCAGGAAAATCCAGGTCCACGAGTCGGGCGAGGCAGCATATCTCGTTGGCGCAATCACCGTAGACGATCACGCAGTTGGGGGCGTCCACGTCGGGACCGCCGGCCTGGTTCTCCAGTTCAATGGCCACGGCCGTCCGGTGGCCGTCTTTAACCCTGATGTCGGTGTAACACACCTTGCCAAGGCCCATCACCACCTTGGAGTCCCTTAGCTGCAGGCGCGTGATTGGCTCGCCTTTGCGCCAGCGCGTCTGGATGCCAAAGCCTTTTCCTTGCGCGCCGGGACCGATGGCGAACGACGCCGGCGGCTCATCGTCGTAGCCGGTCAATCGCGTCGGGCAGGTGAAATAGCTGGCCATGAACAGGTTTTCGCCTTGTTTGGCCAGCGGTCCGTGGACGAACCCCGGCCGCTCCAAAAGAGCGCCGGCCATCAGCAGCATCAGGGTGGCATCGCGGTCGAACGCCGCCGCGATGCCGTCATCGGCAAGCGCGGAAAAGGCAAGCACCGGCGCGGCGCCGTACTTGGCCTGGTCCGCGAGCGTCAGGGCCTGGCAGTTCTCCGCCGCCAGGAGGTTCCGGCAGCCGAGGTAGAGCTTGGCCGCCGCGATCATCTCTTGCTTCACCTTCTCGTAGCGGGCGGGCTCCATCCGGGGCAACCACTTCTCTTCTCCCGGCATCTTCTCATAGCCGCTATGCCCCTCGACCGTCCCGTCCATCCGGCCCCGGTGCATGTACCCGACGGCCACCGCCGTGGCTTCCTCGTCGTTGACCTTGCGGATCTCCTCCTCCAGTCGCGCAGAGGGCACCGGGTGGAACGTCGTGCCCAGTTGCGGATGCGCGGCGTCGGCCGCCCCGGCTTCATCGGTCACCACGCAGATGCGCGTATTTCTCACCTGCCAGGCGGCTGTCAGCAGGCGCAGTCCCGTTCTCAGCCACTCGGGATCGTTCGTGGAGGCCAGCAGGTAGCGCTTCCGCTTCAAGTCCCAGGACTTGTGGAACGCGTCGTAAAACCCTCGGTGGCCTTGGAAGACCACGTCCACGAAGGGCACGTCGGCCGGGGGACTCTGCGGGTTCACGGACAGCGCGCCGTCGCACTCCTTGATCTTGCCGGCGTCGCTGGTGAGCTCGACGCCGAGCCTGGCCGCTTCGCTCTTGAGAATCTTGTCGCAGATGCGTTTCGACGTTGGGCCGTCGTACGGCCCGCCCCAGTTGTGATCGTCGCCCGGCCACGCAGGGACTTGGATCAAGATCAGCGGTCTCTTGGCCGGCTGAGCCGCGGACGTGACGTCGTCGGCAGCAGCCATGCGCCCGGCCCAACAGACGGCCAACAGGCACACGACGGTCATGGTCTCGCTCGTTTTCATAACGGTTTCCTTTCTATTCTTTCTGTCTGGATTCTGTTCTCTGCCAAACTCCGGGCCTTCAAGGCCATCGGTGATGCCGTGGCCGTCACCCTCGGGGCTCGTGAGCCCAACGACAGCAGGCACAACTCGGGCCTTCGGAGAAGGTTTCGGAGGGACCTTCGGCCCGGGCCTGGGCAGGAGCGGGGGCGTCGCGATACTTCGACGACGGCTTGCCCTGAACTAGCGTCCAAAACGCATCCAGCTCTTTTTCGACGTTGCCGTACACGACCTCGCTGTGCGGCGAGCCGAGGCCCGTACGGGGCAGGCCCACGTCGGCCATCCCGTCGATCGTGTACTCGATGGACGTCCGGCAGCCCCCGTTGGGCGGCTGGAGGCTGTTGGACACAATGTGCCCGGTGCCCAGCTTTTGCACGCCGCGGAAGACCGTCACCGGCTGCCCGACCTTCCACTTGACCTGCGGCGCTATGCCCCGCCCGGTCTCCGAATGGGGAAACAACACGAACGGCTCGTGCGGCTGATCGTAACCGTTCAGCTTGCTCGGCGCGGTGCAGTGGGCGCCGATCCGCGTGTTCCGCAGCGTGGGCTGCCCCTCGCCGATGAACGACGGGCGCCCGAACAGCCAGTGGGTCAGCAGTTGGACTTGCAGGCCGCTCATGTCCCCCTCGCAGGCCGCCGGCATGCCTTCGTCCAGCAGCCGCATGGCAGGCACGCAGGGGTTCGTGCCCATCACCCTGTACGACTTCAGACAGTCGCCCAAGCCGATCCCGTCGAACTTGTTCGCCACCATGATGCGGCGCATGCACACGTAGATCAGGCCCGCATAGATCAGGTCCTGCCACTTAGCCCGCCGAATCTCCCGGGCCTCCTTCATGTAGTAGTCGGCGAACGCCTCGGCCTCTTCCATAGCCGCCTTGTCCGCTCGCACCTCCTTCTGGGCCTCCTGATACTCCGGGGAGCCGAACAAGAGTCGAAACGTGCGGGCATTTCCTCTCATCTTCCAGGCGGCGTGCAACATGCGCAGGCCGTAGGTCACGTCCTTCTGCTGCTTGGAAGTGCCCAGGAGCAGCCCCGTCTTGCTCTCGCCCAACTGCCAGACCGCGCCCGAGGCAGACCCTTGACCGCCGGGACACAACACGACGGCGGGCGTCTCGCCCCCCTTGGCGGCCTCGGCCATCGCCTCGTCCTTCTTGCCGCTAAGCGCGACAACCAGCAGTCCGTCGGGCGCGCCGGCCGCGTCGGGCGCCGGCGTCCCCGTGTCCAGGTCGACGCCCAGCTTCTTGGCCGTGTCGGCAAGGGCGCCGGCCAACGATGCCGCCTCGACCTCGGCCGCCTCCTTGCCAACCAACACCGCCCGGAGCAAGCACTTCTTGACGGGCTGCGAGATAGGCGTCAGGAGCGGCTTGGGCTCCTCACTCCACGCCGGGCGCACCAACCCCAGCGTTCCGGCCGCAAGCGCCGACGCGCCGCCGGCGATCATGAATTGGCGACGCGTCGTCCGCGCGCACGCCGATCCCGAACATCCGCGGCAGATGTTCTCCGCCGCACCTTTCGTGTCTCTTGGTTCGCTCATGTCGCGTCTCCTTTAACGGTTTCCCACTTGCCGTTGGTAAAATCGGGGATCTCCTGCACGGTTCCACCCTCGGCAAGCGACTTGCCCGAGAGCGGAATGATCGAGCTCCAGGCGGCGGCGTCATAGACGTCCACCGGTGCGGGTCCGCCGTTGCGCACGGTTTCGAGGAAGTCGTAGACGACGAAGAAGTCGGCGCCGCCGTGGCCCGAGCCTTCGGCTTTGTCGGCCAGCTTGGTCCAGAGCGGGTGCTCGAACTCCTTGGCGTAGTTGTCCTGCGGTTCCCAAGCCCGGCCTTTCGAGCGGCCGTCGATCCAGATGCTCTTAAGCCGCGAGTCGTAACTCCCCTTGACCCCTTGCAGGGCGTGGTAGGGTCCCGAGGCGGGCCGGGCCGAGTACATGTCGAATCGCTGGTCGATGAGCACGCCCTTGGCCGTGCGCAAGAGCACGCTGGTCGAGTCGGCCAGCTTGAAACGCACCTCACGCGCCGGGTGGCCCTCCGGAAACCGCTTGGCGACGTAGTCGTAGATGGCGTCGTGCCGCGTCTGCGCCGCCACCAGCGAGACCAGCCGATCACCGCGGTTGATCCCCAGGCATTTGGCGATGGGGCCGAGGTCGTGGGTTGGGTAGAGATTGCCCTCGAAATCGCGAGCCATTTCTCCGCGCCAGGTGAGCTTGCCTTCGCCGTCAAACGCCAAACCCCGACAGTCGTGCACGTAGCCGCACTCGGCGTACGTGATGGCGCCGAAGAGCCCGTCTTGCACCATTTTGCGGACCATCAGCATGTGGGGCCAGTAGCAGCAGTTTTCGGAGAGCATGTAGATCCGGCCGGTCTCTTCTTGAGCCCGGACCAGCCCCCAGCACTCGTCGAGCGTCATGGCGGCCGCCACCTCGCTGAGCACGTCCTTTCCCGCCCGCATCGCTGCAATGCAAATCTCGGCGTGGACCTGCATTCCGGTGGCGCAGATGATCGCGTCCAGGTCGTCGCGCTCGAGCATCCGGAGGTAGTCCTTGGGGCCCTTGGAATACCCCTCGGGCTTGCGTCCGCCGCGGCCCTTTTCCACGATGCCGACGGCCCGGTTCAGATGCGGCTCCTTGATGTCGCACAGGGCCGGCACCTCCACGTCCGCGCCCAGCGCAAGCTGCAACAGGTGGGTGCCCCGGCCCCCCACGCCGACCACGCCCAGCCGGAGGGTCTTCGGCTTCTGCTGGCCGAACACGGCCGGAGCCACCCCGGCCGCCAGACCGGCCGCCGCCCCGGCCCGCAGCAAGTCACGACGGTGAATCTGCCTGCTCATGTCTGCGCGTCCTTGGAATGAGAGGATGGTCTCATTGCCGTTGCCCCCATGCGCATGATAATAAGGCTCCCCACGCGCGTCGTCAAACTGCGAGGCCGTTTCCGGGGGCAGGTCCCTTGGAGCGACCCTCTCACGAGGCGGGGCCGCCTCGTGCAGATCATGGTGCCGGAGCGCCGCAGGCGTCACCTGCAAGGTGACGATCTTCCAGGCCGGCAACCGGAAACGGAGTTGGCTGCCGTCCACTTCGATCTTGCCCAGCTCGTGCGCGGGCTCGCCGAGTAGATTCGTCTCTCGAACGGCGCCGACCGGGCTGGCCAGGCGCACGACCGCGTCGGCCGCCCGACCCGCCGTCTCGTAGAGTCGCAGCTCCCAGCGAGGCGCGTTGCCTTGCGCTTCGGGGTCCAGGAGGCGCAGCGTCGAGAGGACCACGTTGGCCGGGCTGACTTCGGCGAAGGAGGCCGCGTCGGGGAACTGTGAGGCCGGCGTGGGCGGTTCCTTGGCGACCCTTGCCCGGCCCGGTCCCAGCTCCGGCGAGAACGCCAATAGGGGCACGTGCGACTCGAGCGCATCGCGGTACGTAGCCGCCTCGCGCCACGTCCCCTGGTGCGGCACCAGGGTACACCGTCACGCATGGTGCCCCTCGCCGCGAATCGACGGGTGCATCTGGCCCCAGGTTTCGGCCGCGTCGGCCAGCTCGGCGGAGGGGAGCACGTCGTCGCCGCTCTTGGATTGCAGCTTCACGCCGCCCACGGTGATCCCCTCGTACGAGTAGTGCTGGAGGACCGAGGGGATGCGCGTGCCGTCCAGCCCCACGCGCCGGAAGACGCGCTTCTGGCCACAGGGACGCGAGAACATGAAGTAGCGATAGTCGGCCCCGGCCAGAAGCTGCGGGACCTGCCCGTGGCCGACCATCAGGTCCACGGCATTGTAGACCTTCTGCTGGATTCCCGGGGCATGACGCCGAAAGTACTCCTTGCCCAGCACCAGGTTGCGGACGAACAGCTCGGGGTAGACCTCGCTGATGCGGGGGTTGGTGATGGCCACGATCACCTCGATCCGGCCCTCGCGCACGCGCTGCCAGAACTCGTCGACCAGTTCGGGCCACTGCCGGCGGGCCTTTTCGAGGAAAGGCGCCAATTGCTCGTTCTCGTTCTCAAGCTGCCAGACGTAGTGGGGGTGCTCCCTCATCAACAGCAGCACTTGGCGGATCATCTCCGCATAGCGCTCGGCGTGCCACGCCCGGGGATGGCCCCAAGACCAGTCGCAGTGCGAGGAAGCCGTCACAATCGAGAGCCTCGGCTCCTGCGCAGCCTTGGCCGGCTCCCCGCCCGGAGCAGGGGAAGCGGCCAAGAGCCAGAGAACCATCCATCGAAAGACGGCCGTTCGGCAGGACATGGTGCTCTCCCTCGTCACAAGAGTCGCTCGTTCCAGACAGAAAGACGGCTTTGAGCGCGGTGGGGCGGATTAGGCAATCCGTCCTACGGTCGAAGCCCGACGGTTTCGCCTGCCCGCTGCCGCGGAGTTCGACGAACAGCACTTCCCCCGGCTTCAACTCGGCGGAGAAACTCGCGGGCAGGCGCCGGCTATGCCACAGCGGCCGGAACGTGTCGTCTTCCGTGGATCGCCAGACCACTGCGTCGTACGACGCCTCGGCAGGCGCGTTGCGGGTGTCGAGGTCCACTTTCAGCGGCTGGAACGTTTCGGCGGTGTTTACAAACAGGTGGCCGACCCTGCCGTCGGGCGACTGCCAGGAGCTGGTAAGGATGGCCGGCGTGGGCACGTCTTCCTTGAGCCACTTGCCGCCCCGGCGGACGGATAGGGCGACGGCTGCTTGCGGCACCGCCAGCTCGTAGGGGTGCAGCATCTTGCCAAGCATGAGGAAGGCCTTTGCCCGCGTCTTCAACAGGCGGCAGTGGTTGCGGATCATCGCGATCTGGTCCGGGTGGGCATCGAACATGTTCTGCGGCGAGGACCAGACCGCGCCGCCCGGCGTGCGCCCGGCAACGAGATTCATCGCGTGACACCGTACGTTCCACCGGCTGTTCACTTTGCTCAGGCCGGCGCTGTCGCCGCCACTGGCCGGCCGGGTTGGATTCGTTCAGCACGTACTCCTTCGGTTTGCCGGTCTTCTCGTCGATGACATAGGAGGCGAGATGCTGCCCGGCGGCGGGAATCTCGCCGCCGTCGCGCCCCTCGTTCCAATATGTGTAGTACATGCCGGAGAGGAAGAAGAACGGCCGGAACCCGTCCTTCCGGAGTTGCCCGATGACCTGCCGCGAGCGGTCCTCATCGAAGACGGGAAAACAGTCGCCGCCGGTCCACCGGCGGTGGTTTTCCCAGCCCGCGAGCATGGCAACGACCGGTCCGTCGATCTTGCCGCGCCACGCGAGGAGGTGCTGGCGGAGCTTCGGGTAGTAGGAGCCGGAGCAAGTGCGCGTGCGGTCGTAGGTGCGGACCTCGCAGACGTGCACGTCCGGCCCGTCCTTCCACCACGCGGGCACGTCGCGCCGTTGGGCGAGCGTCTTCGCGCACCATGGCTGCCGCGTGGCCCATTGTTTGTACTGGTCGGCCGTGTCGCACCAGCGGCCCCGGGTCACACCCACCGCCACAGGGTAAGGGCTTTCCCACGTGCCGTCCTGCTCGCTTCCGTCGTCGGACACAACCGTGAACTCGTGCCAGCACAGGAAGCCTTGCGCCCGCTTCGACACGCCCAGCGCCATCGGGTGGCCCGCCGTGTCGCGACCCGCCATGTATACGCCTGCCGACCGGTCCTGGTAAGCCAGGAACTGCGCCGAGAGATTTCCCGGATAACGCAGCGTCACGCCAAACCCGTTGCTCCAGCTCTTCGCCGGGTTTTCAATGAGCGTGCCGGCCAGGGCGGGCAACACGAGGCAATCGTCGGCGCTCCGGCCGACGGACGGCACAGCCAGTAACTGTGGGAAGCGGACCGTCTTCACCCGCCGGCCCGTGCCGTGCCCGATGCGTATCGTCCAGAGCGTCAACGGGTCCTGCTCGTCGCACCGGGCCGTAACTTCCACCGCAAGGCCGGGCGCCGGGAAACCGCCATACTTGATGACGGCCTTGCTCGTCGCGCCGGTCGTCGTCACGGCCGCACCCGACGTGCCCGCCGTCGTGCTGTCGACCGTCACCAGGCTGCCGTCCTCGTTGGCCAGCGTGATCGAGAAGAGGCTCTTGGAGGCCGGGGCCGCAACCAGGGCCTGCCCGCTCGCCTTGTGGACGAGCCGCTCGACAAACGGCGCAGGCGCCTTCCCGATCTCCAAACGCAAGACCCGGTTCTCCAGCGCGGTGGCGCCGGCGGTGCCGCCCGCCGTCGTGTTGCTTTGGAGGACGGAAAGCGTAGCGGCCAGCAGTATTGCAGGCGTCTTCATTTTCCGGGCGGTCCTTTCCGGTGGAAGAAGTACGTCAACTCAGTTGCAGCACGCCGGTCTGGTGAAAATCAAGACGCCGGGCGGGGCGGCGGTGTTCTATGCCGGGCCGGGCTGTTCAATGTACACCCCGGCGCGCCTGCTCGCAAACCGGCGATTCGCCGAATGACCAAGCTGACGAACGCCCACAGCAAGAAGTGGAAGAACCACGAAGCGGCCCTGGCCCTGTTCTTCGCCTACTACGACTTCTGCCGGGTCCATTCGAGCATCAAGACGACGACGGCCGTGATGGAGAACCTGACGGGCCATGTTTGGAGCGTGGAGGAGCTGTTGGAGGCGCGGTGGCGGCAACGAGTAGACTGGAAGGGTGATGAGAGTTCAGCGCAAACTGACTCCTGGCAGACGGGGAAAGGGAAAACGGCAAGTTCCCTGGAGGGATGGGGGCGCGCGCAAACAGAAGGCAAGAGGGCGACGCAAGAAGTAATCCCGCTCAGCAACACTCAATCAGGACAGTACCTATCTTTTGGCGCCGTAAGGACTTACGTGATATACGGGGTATTGACGGGCACCTAAGCGTTCTCCCTGCAAAAAAGATCGCCAGCCCGTGGGCGGCATTGTTGGACGCCCCGCGCCCCTGCGACCTCCGCCCCGGCCGCTGCCGCCGGCGCAAAGGCCGGCTCATTCCCCTTCCCTCGGCGAAGTGTTGTGCCCCTCACGAGGCCAGGTAGAATGGCGCAAGGTTGCCACGTTCGTCCCATCGGGGGGCCCTGGCGGGGAGGTCTGCCGTGTCCGAGCCATTCGATCCCTATCACCGGTGGTTGGGGATTTCGCCCAAGGACCAGCCGGCGAATCACTACCGGCTGCTGGGCATCGACCCCTTCGAGTCGGACCCCAACGTGATCGAGGCGGCCGCGGATCGGCAGATGGCGCATCTGCGGACCTACCAGACGGGCCGACACGGCGACGTTTCTCAGCGGCTGCTCAACGAAGTGGCCGCGGCCAAGGTGGCGCTGCTGAACCCGGCGAAGAAGGCGGCCTACGATCAGCGGCTCCGCACGGAGCTCGCGGGCCGATTCCCGCCGGCGCGGTCCGGCGCGCCGCTGCCGGTGGCCGAGTCGATTCCCGACGGCGGCACCCCCGTCGCACGCGAAGCCCCGCTGCCGGGCATCACGCCCTCGGTGGCACCGGCGAAACGCGATGACAAGGGTTGGTCTTGGGCGCTGCCGGCGGCCATTGCCGCGGGCCTGGTGGTGGTTGCCGTGTTGGTGGTGCTGATCTTGTCGGCGGGCAACGGCGAAAAGCCGCAACTCGCCCGGGAGGAGACGGAAGCACCGCCGCTGGGCGAATCGCCCCTTGCGCCGAAGCCGCCGGACCGGCCGGCACCGCCGCCGTCGTTTGAAGACGGGCAGACCGTTTCTGATCCAACGCCGCCCGGCGAGGACACCGAAAGCGTGGCGGAACCGTCGGGCGAAGGGGCATTGCCTGCGACGGATGGTGCGGAAACACCTGGCGCCGCAGCCGTCTCTCCAGCGCCGGAGTCCGAACCAGAGCCCGAATCCGAGCCGGGACCCGAGCCCGAGCAGCCGCCGCACTCGCCCGACGACGACCGCTCGTTGGCCGATCTTCTTGCACCCGAACAAGAGCCGCCGGGCCCGACGGCCGCGAAGTCCCCCGTCCCCGACCAGGCCGCCCAGGACCAGGCATTGGCGCTGATCCGCGAGATCTACAAGCAAGACTACGAGACGGCGGCGAAGCCCCCGGAGAAGATCGCTCTGGCCAAGAAGATGCTCACCCAGGCCGCCAAGCCGGGCACGTCGCCGACCGGACGTTTCGTCCTGTTGCGCGTCGCCCGGGACATCGCGGCCGAGGCGGGCGATGCGGACACCGCCTTCGAGGCAATCGACCGCATGGCGGCGGGCTACGACGTCGACACGTTCATGATGAGAGGGGCCGCCTTGAACGCGGCGGGCGACTCTGCGCTCTTTCCGGAGCACCTCCGGTCGGTGGCGGAACGTGCCGTGAAACTCATCGAGGAGGCGGCCGGCCGCGACGAGTACCTGATCGCCAACCGGCTCGGCGACATCGCGGCAGGTGCCGCACGCAAGCTTCGCGATGGCGAGTTGGTCAGACAGATCGCGGCGCTGAACCGGCAGGTCGGCCAGGTGCGCAAGGCGCACGCGGCAATCGAGCCGCAGCTCGCCAAGCTCACCGAGGACCCCGACAACGCCGACGCGAATCTTGCGGTGGGCAGGTTCTACTGCCTGGTCAAGGGCGACTGGGAGCGGGGCATTCCCATGCTGGCCCTGGGCAGCGATCCGGCCCTGGCGGCCCCGGCCCAAAAGGAACTGACGGGCGTCGCTTCGGCGGAGCAGCAGGTCCAGTTGGCCGACGCCTGGTGGGATCTGGCCCAAAACATGGACGGCCCGGAAAAGGACGCGATGCTGCTGCACGCCGCTTCCTGGTATGAGCGCGCGGCGCCGAGCCTGCCTACCGGGCTCGAGAAAGCCAAAGTCGAGAAACGGCTGGAGGAGACCGCCGCCCTGGAACGACCGTCTTTCGTGGCCGATGCGGCGGGGCCCCGGTCCGTGTTGCGTCAGGGCCAGTGGTATGACGTCTTGCCGTGGGTCGACCCCGGCCGGGACAAAGTGGAAGGCAGTTGGTTTCGGCGGGGAGACACGGTAGTGGGGCAGTGGGGCGACAGCCGATTGATGCTTCCGGTACGGCTGAAAGGGGGATATGACCTGAGGATACAGTTCGCCTCCTGGAGGAACGAGAGCGGCGCAGTGATTGGCTTGCCCGTTGGCGAGACAAGCTGCCAATTGGCGATCGGCACGGTGCGTGTGAAGGGGGGCTGCGTCGGTCTGAGGCTCGTGGACGGCCGGCTGGCATTCGATAACGTGACCACCGTTCGACCGTTCAAGCTGGCCCACGGCCGGAAATACGTAGCCGACATCCAGGTCCGAGTGGAAGGCGACCGCGCGGCGATCGCAGTAGCGGTGGACGGAAAACCCCTCATCAACTGGGCGGGAAAGCAGTCTTCGCTCACGCCGCTGGCTGAGTGGACGTTACCCGAAGCGGACCGGCCGGCAATCGGCGTACACAAGATGATCGGCGCGTTCTCTCGCGTCCTGCTGCGTCCGGTCTCCGGCAGCGCGACGCGGGCACACGCCGAGAGCTCTGACGGTCCGGCGGGCCAGTGATCTTGAAAGCCGGTTCCGCCGGCTGGGTGAGTAGTCGTCGCGTTCCGGTCCGCAGTCTTCCGATCCGAACCGGCCCGCCGTTTCTCTATGGCGCCGCAGGATCCGCCGGGGTCTGCTCGATGCGGGCCAGGGTCCACTTCTGAGTCTGCCGGTCGGAGAAGTGGACCAGCAGCGGGGCGGAGTCGGCGGTCAGGTTGCCGAGGTCGGTCTGGTAGACAATTCTTGGGTTGGTGCCGACGGTCCAGGCGGCCTGTTGGGTTTCGGGGTCGATCGAGCCCCGGACCGGGTGCGTGGACTCGGTCAGCACGTCGAACCAGGTGCCGCGGAGGACCCGCTCTTGGTTGACAGCCAACTGGAGCATCACCTGGGCCTCGGACTGGCCGGGCGATAGGAGGCCGAAAACCCCTAACGCCATCCAGGGGCCCCGGGCCTCGTCACTCGCGTCGGCAGCGGCCAGCTCGGCGGCGCGGCCGACCTTCTGTTGATGCTCGGCGTAGCCCTCTTCGGCCGGGTAGTAGTTCGTCACGTCGGCGTAGCTGGTGTAGTCGTAGACGACCTGGCCGCCGGCGACCCCCACCCAGCCGGCCAGGCTGACGAACGCCACGGCCGCGGCGGGGGCATAGGGGTGGGTGATCTTCCAGGCATTGGGGTGGTCGGCGTACCAGGCGGCGGTGAAGGGCTGCGGCCCGCCGGGCTGGTAGAGGCGCGTGGAAAGTCCGCTGCGCACCGACTGGAGCTGCTCCGGGCTGAGCCGCGGGTTGTTTCGGGCCGGTTGCGCGCCGGGGAAGGCCGGGCCCGCCCCGCCGGAGTGCGGCGGCAGGTTGATGAACTCGTGGAGCTGCCCGGGCGAGGGGCGATTGGCCGGTCCCAACAGGCCGCCGGGGGGCGTCGGGCCGTTCAACGCCGGCGGGCTATGGAAGGGGGCCGAGCCGTGGAACGGGGTCGAGCCGTGGCGCGGGGCGCCGGCGCCCGGCGCGATGGTCGGGGTGTGGGCACCGGGGTTGACGTGCGGCGTGGGCGCCGCGGTGTGGTGATTTCTGCTGGGCGGCCCGTTGCGGGCCGGGGGACCGGTGCGGCGTGGGCCGCCTCGGCCGGGCCGGGCATAGCTCGGCGAGTCCGCGACCAAAAGAACCATCGCTACGACCGCTACGACGAGTGCAACGCGTTGGAACATCTTCCAGCCCCTCCCGACAACGTGTGAACGGTTCGAACTCAAGGAAGCCCGGCCGACGAGGCCGGCCCTGCTTGAAGCATAGGTCGCGGCGTGGGGAAGCGCCGTGTTTGCCGGCGGCAATCGACAGGGCCGCGTCAGGAAGAAACGTCAGGTGGCACAACGACTTACGAGTTTTGCCCTCGTCTTTCGACCGACTAGCCGACGAAGAGCGGCGGCCCTCTTGGAGCAAGAGCTGCGGACGGGCAAATATGCCCCGAAGAGCAAGACGACGTGGCGGGACTTCACCTGGCGCCGGGCACGTCACCGCGAGCACTGCCACCCGCCGCCGGCCCAATCTGCGACACCCGAGCCCCTTTGCACCCCGCCGCTCGGCCACCGTGCCTCCAAGGTAGCCGAGCACGGCAAACGCGCTCGCTACTCCCGAATCGGGCGCGAAACGTACGCCCGAATCAGAATTACGGCCCAGGACTTGAAATCCCCATGGCAGTCACCTCCGCGCGTTACGACCGAGGCGAAAACGCCCTCGGCGTGGCGGACCGCTGCGCGCAAGGAGCAACTGCGCGGTGGAGACAATTCACACTTCGGCTGGGGCAACGATTGCTTTCGCTGCCGTTTCATTCGCGTTCCGCTTCCACGAGTATCCGTGCATACACCCGATCGACGAACAGATCGCCCGCCGCTACGATGATCATCTCACGATCCCCAAAGGGCTTGGCTCTGCTTCCAAGGAATCGGGCTGACAATCTCAGGCGACTGCGGATCGCACGTCGCCTATTCGGCTGGAAACAGGGCCGTGCCGAAGTTGCTTGGATCGGTTTCGTTGAATCGGTCTCCACCTGTTCATCGAAAACGCGAAAGGCAAGGCACAGGTTGTGGCCGTCCCGTGCCGCATCGAACGCAGCCCGATTGTCGAAATCGCCTCCGGCGGGCTTCTCGATCGCCTTGTCCATCTGCCAAGACATCTCGTCGAGCACTCCGTCAACCGTGGCCTTGCCGCCGATCTTACGGACACGGAAGACCTTGGGCCCCGGCGGGGCGACACGGAGCTCGAAAGTCTGCTCGGCCGTCTCCGGCGTTGTCGCGTCGGAGTCGACGGCTTCGGCGATGGACGGCGTGCTGTCCTCGTACACCCGCGCGTTGAGTACTCTCGTAGCCGTCGCGCCGCGAGCGTCCCGGACTTCGACTGTCACTGTGAACTGGCCGTTCGCGGAAGGAGTCCCTTCGATCCGGCCGTCTTCTGCCAGCCTGAGTCCGGGCGGCAGCTTGCCGGGCGCTGGGCGCCAGCGGTAAGGTGCCTTGCCGTAGGCCGGCAGCAGTTCAAACTCGTAGGGCTCCCCGACAATCGCGTCGGGAATGAGTGGTGACGCCACCTTGACCGGTGCTTCGGTCGTGACGCCCGTGAGAGGATGGGCCGTGACGGTCATGTGCCGGCCCCAAACATGCGTGTGGCCGCGGCTCTCGGCCAACCTCTGAAACCCGTCGTATTTCACGTTGTCGATCAGGCTGTTGCCGATCATGTAGATCCGCAGGGTTCTCGATTCCCCAGCCGGGGCGTTCGTGCCGAGACCCGCCATGACCGTCGTGATCACGACGCACCAACAGAACCGTGAGCCCCCGCCACTTGAGGTCTTCTGGCTCATAATCATCGTCTTATTCCTGTATTCCGGATTTGTCTTGTTAGGCGGCCGTGATGTGTGGTGCGGCGCTTGCCCCCGGCGTCCCGCAATCCACCATGCTGATTGTCTTGCTTCCCTCGATGTCGCCGCCTTCTGCGGCTTTCCGAGCGATTTCTTGCGGCGAGGGACGGAATCTGCCTTGGAATGCGAACGGTCTTTCGTCGCCGCAAGGCATTATCAGAAAAGGACTTGCGGCATTTCCTGCGGCAGAGCACCAGAAGAATCTGCGATTCCCGCCTCCTGGAAAGGCAGATTCCCGGCGCGGGCACAGATAGTCTATGGGCTGGGAGGCAAAACATCTTCGGGGCCGGCGCGGACGGTGCCTTCGTGGTCCCGCGCGTGCGGGCCGTGGATGAAACGCAAGAGCGCCTTCTTCCTGAGTATCACCAACCAGCGCAACTGGCCACGGCGAGCGTTCCTGAAAACCCTCACCGCCGCAACGGCGTCGCTGGCGATGCCGACGATCGTGGCGGCGGCCAAGTACACTGAGTTGCTGGAGTAGCTGCAAGTTCCCGATCTCTCAGCGAAAGGAGAATTCGATGCGTTGGCTCCTACGGCTCTGTCTTGTTGCTGCCAAGGCGGCAAGCTTCGGAACGAGATTCGTTGGCGCGGCGGAGACCGAAAAGGTCGAACAGCACCCAGGTCTGGATGACCGACGACGAGTGGGGCCTGCTGCACGTCTGAAACGCGGCGACCGTCCCGCCGAACTATATCGACTGCGTGCCGGTCTTCGAGGACATCAAGCAGCCAATCTATGACTTCTCGTGGGCCGATTTCGACATCCACGGCGACTTTGCCTACGCTTCGAACATGGTGATTGACGCGAGGACGCGCAAGATCGTCGCGACTTTGAACGGACTCAACGAGTCCTCACTGGAAATCCAAATCAAAGACGGCCGTGTCGTCCGCACGGGGCACGACATGGGCTCGGGACTCGATACTTGGGCCGAAGGGTTTGACCTGGCCACGGGACGATGACAAGATCACTGAGTGTATGCGATGAACCACCAATCACGCGGAGAATAGCATGATTCATGACTATCAGACGACTCGCAGGCGTTTTCTCACGAGTTGCGGAACGTTGGCCGCAGGAGCTGTGATTGGACGAGGGCTTCTCGCGGCCGACGATGCCGGCGGCCATACACCGGAGCCGCTGTACCTGAAATCCTGGGAAGCGATCGAATTGCCCGGCGAACGGAAGTTCAAGGAGTTCGTCAAGATCACTGCTACCGACGGTTCCGTGGGCTACTGCCGCGCGCTGGGCGGAACCCGCGATCTGAAGCTCGCAGAGCAGGCCGTTGCGAAAACCAATTTGCTGGATCACGAAGCTCTCTACAATCTGATGGTCTCGAAGCATGTCCCGGAATCGCAGCGGAAGATCCTGGACATCGCCTGCTGGGATCTGCATGCTCGGATGAGGGACAAGCCCATGCACGCCCTGCTGGGGACCCGCAAGAAGAAGATTCTTCGCTATGGCGACGTTCGTTGGCACGCGTCGGATATGACTCCCGATAGGTACGCGAAGCAAGTGGCCTCCTACTTGGAGCGCACCGGTGTGATCGCCACTAAGCTGCACTTCCCCGGCAACATGGGCAACGAGGACAGTATGCCGCTCAAAGACATCATGAACACGCTTTCGGCCGTACGAAAGGCGGTCGGCGACGACAGGATCCTGGCGTGGGACCCGTACCCGCGAAAGGCCGAGTCGGCCACGACGTCGCTCGACGAGGCCAAAGAGATGATCCGCCACATGGATGATCTTGGCTATTCCTGGCTCGAAGGGCCTCTCCTGCCCGTGCCGTACGAAGAGCAGATCCCGAAATACGTCGAATTGATGCAGATGAAGCCAAAGCTCCGCATCCAAGCGGAAGGACACGGTTCACCCATCGGGGACGGGACCCCGTACTCGGACATGGTGCGCTGGGTGGAGGCCGGGGCGGTCAATCAATGCTCGACGGACGCCTACATCAAGGAAGGCATGACGCACGCCAAGCGTTTCCTCGATTACGCGAAGAGCCGAGGGAACCTCGTCATCAACCTGCACTGGGCCTGGGCACCGCACGCCCACCTGGTCATGGCCTACGACGACTCGATCTGCCCCGTCGCCGAGTTCCCGATGACCGAGGACATCCCGAAGGCGTACCTCGACGGCCCTCACCTGCTCGCACCCGACTGGCCGGGGATCTATTGCATTGACTGATTCGGCGGCACGACGGACACAACAAGGAGAAGCACATGACCACACCCAGCAAAAATAGTGGGATTTCGCGCCGAGCTGCGCTTGGCACGATGGCAATGGCTCGGACGGGCACTCTGAGTGCGGCGTCCGGGGCCTTAGCGGCAGGACAAACCGTCGCGAATGGAACGGCGGCCACCACCGTGCGCGACCGCCTTTGGATCTTCACAGTCCATGCGGGCCCGAACAATCCGCACATGGAGCTGGGTGGCGTGAGAGGGGGCTCACGAATGACGCCTGCGGAAGGGGCCCTCTGGCTCGATGTGCCCAACCTGCTTTTCGTCCGGGCTTTCATGATTCCCCCTCCCCCCCGGCTCGAGAGCGGTTGGAAAGCGAAGTCAAGCTTCGAGCAGTACGCCATCTCGTTCCAGCCACTCAACCGCGCGGTCTGGTCGGTGGTCGGCAGCGGCGGGGTCGGCGGCGTCGACGAACTGCCCCACGTGCTCTCGCTCGCGGACAAATATCCCAACTTCACCGGCGTGTTCCTGGACGACCTCCTGGCCAACACCGTGCTGGACGTAGGACCGCGAAGCGCGGAGTTCTCTCGCAAATGGATTGCAGAAGTCGGCGACCAACCGCTGTCATGATATGAGTCAGCAGTAATCGGCAAGCCGTCATAGATCAGGAGATCCTGTTGCCCGGGAGGAAGAACTCAGTATCGCCGGGGGCTCGAAACCATAGCGGCCTCCGTTCGCCGTCCTTTTGCAGCCAAACGGTTCATCCGTAAGGAGCACGGACATGAAGCAGACGTTAGGGTTCTCTACCTCCTGCCTGCTCCGATCCGCCATTGTCGCCGTTGTCGCGTGCGCCGCAATCCCGGCCTTCGGTGCCGAACTGAAGCGTTACGTTTACATGGTCCAGCCCGACGGCTCGACCAGCGGCGGTCCCGGCAGCCGCAACGGCATTCTGGTGCTCGACATCGACAGACAGTTCAGTTTCGTCAAGCGCATTACGACGCCGATGATCCTCAACGTTCGGCAGGGCGTTTCCGGCGGCGACGGAATGCGCGGAATCGCCGTCGACGCCGAGGTCGGCCGGCTGTACTACTCTTGGCACCAGGGCCGGCCCGGCTCCGGACTCGACGGCGCCGGCTGCATCGACCTGAAGACCGACCAGGTCGTTTGGGAGCGAAGGTACAACTTCACCTGCGCGCGGATGCAAGTGTCGGTCGACGGTAAGAGGCTTTACATGCCTCGCCACTGGAAGGACACAAAGACAAAGAAGCTCTACACGATCGACGCCGCCACCGGCGAGCCGGGCCGGGTCTACGACACGGGCGACACCTGGCCGCAACATCCGCTTATCGTGCATCCGGACGGCACGCGGCTGTTCTATCCCGGAGCCTGCCTGGACCTGCAGACGGGTGAACTGCTCTGGTCCGAGCGGAAGGTCCACAAGGGCAACATGCATATCGTCATGGACCACACCGGCACGCGCATCTACACCGGCCGGCATCGGGACGCCGGGTCGGTGGCGACGTGGATCATCGATGCCCAAACCGGCGAGGTGGTCACCCGAGTGCCGATCGACAAACAGAAGACACCAGACCTGCAAGGCATCCGTGAAGTCGTTGCCTTTGAGCCCGGCGGCAAGCACTTCTGGGGCGAGGCCGGCAAGTACATGGTTCGCTACAACAACACCGCCGACCCGCCCAAGCTGGTGACCATCGTCGACCGGGACGAGTTGAACGAGCAACACGGACTCAGGCTCTCGCAGCCCAAGGGCCACGTCATGGTGACCGGCGCCGGCGATTACGCGTGGTTCTCCAGCGGCGCCGTGCTCGAGGCCAAGACGGGCAAGTTCCACTGCGTGATGACCGCCGAGGACGGCCGTTTCACCCGCGGGGCTAAGTTCGTCGAGGTCGACTGGCTCGACGATGAAATCGTCTGGGCCGGGCAGGATGAATGCCACGGGTTCATTTTCCGGGACTATCCCATCGAGATAGTCCGGCCGCTCTTGCCATCGGGCAGTCCGGCCATTGCACCGAAGTAGAGGAAAGCAAGGATGATCCGGAACCGGTATTTCACCTTTGCAGTGTGTCTGCTGAGCGGTTCCGTCGTGTCCGTCGGCCGTACTGCGCTTGGCCAGGACTGGCCGTGCTACGGCGGTCCGAACCACAACGGCGTCATCTCCAACGCCCGCGTTACCCCCGATCCGGAGTCGCTCGAAGTCTTGTGGAAGGTGCCAATGCTCGGCAAGGGGTTCAGCGGCCCAGCCGTGGTTGACGGCCGGGTGTTCATTCTTGACCGCCGGGGGACGGGCGACTCCGGCGAGGATGTCCTCCGCGTACTCGACCTGGCCTCGGGAGAAGAGCTGTGGACCTTCTCTCGCCCGGCGCCGGGCGATACCGACGAGCACACCACCGGCCTGCCTTCGCGGTGCGGGCCGGTGCCCGTGCCCACGGTCACACCGACGCACGTCTACTTCTCCGGCGTAAAGGGTATGCTGTATTGCCTGGACCGCGCCACGCAGAAACCGGTGTGGCAGCGTGATCTCGAAACCACGCTCAACTGGAAGGTCCACAGTCCCTCGCCGCTGTTGGCCGACGGTTTGGTGATCGTCTCCGCCACGTTCCGGGACGGGGGCGATCTGCTGAAGGCATTCCGCGCGGCCGACGGCCGGCCGGTTTGGCAGACGGCCTGCGATTATCGGGAGCCCCGGGGAAAGGGCGCGGGCGTCGGCGGCGTGCACGCGCCGCCGATCCTCGTGACCATCGGCGGCGTCCGGCAGATCGTCGCTACACACCGGCGGGCGACCTTCGGCATCGAGCCCGCGACGGGCAAGGTGCTTTGGCAATACGAAGGCTACCAGCGCGGCACCATCCAGGCCGAGGCGGCCGTGTCCGAAGACGGCTACCTGTTTCTCGCGAGTGGGCACGACGGCGGTAGCGCCATGGCGCAAGTCACGAAGACCGACGAGGGCTTCTCCGTACGCGGGATCTATCACGATGATCAGCCGCACCAGGCCCGCGCGTGCAGCGAATGGCGGCCGGGCCACTGGTGGGACGGCCACCTGTATCACGTGAGCAACCATTTCGCGCAGCACGGGCTCTTGTGTATGGACAAGCAAGGCAACGTGCTCTGGAAAACCCGCTACCCCCAGAGCCGCCTGCCGCGATTCGGCCAAAGCTGCCTGACGATCGTCGACGGCATCGGACTGGCCATGGACCGAGGCCACTTGCACCTCGTCGACCTGAATCCCGAGAAGTACACGCCGCTGGGAAGCATTGAGGTCTTCACGGCCGACGAGATCGACCCCGGGCCTCAGCCGGAAGGCCTAAACGACCGCAAGTGGGCCGGCTACAAGCAGGCCCTTTACGGCAATACCTGGGCCAAGCACGCCTACGCCAACGGTCTGTTCCTCACCCGCAACCACCAGTTCCTGGCCTGCGTCCAAGTGGGGCACCGTGCCGAGGACTGATTCTTCTCACACCTGACACGATAACAGCACACCGCAAATTGCGCCTGGGCGCTGAGAAGCCCAAAAGGAGATTCGCGATGTTTCGACAGACTCTGACTCACGTGATCGCAATGGCCTCCTTGGGACCGTTGGTCTTCGTTCCGACGGTTGCGGCCGTCGAGCCGGCCGATCCGGACCTGATCCCTGAAGCACGGAAAGTGCTCGACTACCTGGAGGCCAACCAAGGGAAGGGGATTTTGACGGGCATTTCGCGGTTCGGCGGGGGGCCACCGGCCGTGCTCCACAAGACGGGGCGCGAACCGGCCATCTCCGGCACGGACATCTACGGCTTCCACCGCAAGTTCGGCGACCAGTACCACTCCGTGGTCAAAGGCGTGGTCGAGCACTGCAACCACTGGTGGTACGATAAGGGCGGCATCGTGACCCTCCACTATCACTGGGGCCTGCCGGGCGACCCGGACGGGACGGCCTGGGGCGACAAACGCTGCAAGCCAGTTCCGATCGATCTGGCCAAGGCCGTCACCCCGGGCACAAAGGAACACCGCGACGTGATCGGCGACCTGAGCGTCACGGCCGACTATCTCGAGCAGCTCGCCGACGCCCGGGTGCCGGTCCTCTGGCGCCCGCTCCACGAGATCGACGGCGGCTGGTTCTGGTGGACCGACAGGGAGCAGCCCGAGAATACCGCCAAGCTCTACCGGCTGGTGTTCGACTATCTCGTCAAAGAGCGGGGCATCCACAACCTGATCTGGGTCTACAACGCGGCCCACGTGACGCACGCGGTGAAGAAGGACGCGCCGCTGGCCGAGCATGTTACGTACCGCAAGCGGTTCTACCCGGGCGACGAGTACGTCGACGTCGCCAGCATCGACACGTACCCCAATCCGAAGCTCGGTTGGGCGGAGCCGTGGGCCGATGGCCGGGGCCGGGCGTTTGCGCTGATGGAGCGGGTCGCACCCGGCAAGCCGCTCGCGGTTGGCGAAGACCAGGTCCTGCTCAACCCCGATGTGGCCCAGAAGGAAGGCCCGAATTGGATCTACTGTTTGGCTTGGTTCTCGGACTGCAAGAGGGCCGGCTGGATGCGGTACTCGTTCAACCACGAGCACATGCTCACCCTCGACGAGCTGCCGCTGCTGGCTGCCCACAACGTGAAGCCGAACATGCGCATTGACGGGCCGGCCGAGGGGGCCGCGCTGCGGGGGCCGATCGTGGAGCTCCAGGGCATGGCCACGGACCGCAACGGCAGTCTGAAGAGCGTCAGCGTCCACGCCCTCCGCGGCCCGTGGCGGAACTGGTTCCTGCGGAGCGACGCCGACCTGGCGGCGCTCTTTCCCGAGTCGACACGCCTAGGCGAAGCCCAATTGGGGCCGGACGGCCGCTGGACCTTCACCTGGAAGGACGCCCCGACCGGACATTACAATCTGGTAGCGTTCGCGCGGGACGCGGACGCCGCCGTCGCCTGCTCCAACGCCGTCCGTGTCATCGTCGGTTTGGAGAACCTGGCACGCGGCAAGAAGGTCACCGCTTCGTCGACCAGCGAGCACGGCGGCCCCGTGGAAGCCGCCGTGGACGGCGACCCCACCACCATGTGGTGGAGCGACAAGAAGGAGCCCGACCCGCAGCGGCTGATGGTAGACCTCGGGTCGGCGCAGACGGTCGGCGGCGTGTCCGTGTCCTGGTGGAAAGCGTACGCTCGATCGTATAACGTTCGAGCTTCGACCGACGGCAACCAGTGGCGAGACGTGGCAGGGCTCGATGAGAAAGGGAACAATCCGATGATCGCAAGAGCCGGTTCATTGCTTTGGTCAGCCTTGGCGTCCTGTCTCCTCTCGGCCGTGGGCTTAGCGAACCTCGGCTTCGCGGCGCAGCAGCGGCCTAACGTCGTCCTGATTCTGGCGGACGACAGCGGGTTTTCCGACCTCGGCTGCTACGGCGGCGAGATTCACACGCCGAACCTGGACAAGCTGGCGGCGGGTGGGCTGCGGTTCACCCGCATGTACTCCACCGCGCGGTGCTGGCCGTCGCGAGCCTGCTTGCTGACGGGCTACTACTTCGAGCAGACCACGTCGACGAAATTCCCCAACTGGGTCAAGACGCTGCCGGAACGGCTCAACACCGTTGGCTATCGCTGCTTCCATTCGGGCAAGTGGCACGTTGGAGCGCGGAGCCCCGTCGAAGCGGGGTTCATCGCCCCGAACTCTATTCCGCCGGCGCCCGACGGGTCGTTCGTGCCCACGACCGGCGACTTGTCTTTCGGTTACCCGGGGTCCGAGCCGATTGCCCAGAAGGCGATCGACTTCCTCCACGACCACGCGGTTCATCACTCGGATCGGCCGTTCTTCCTCAATCTCGCGTTCTACGCGCCGCACTTCCCCGTGATGGCGCTCGAGAAGGACGTCGAGCGGTACAACGGCGTCTACGACGTCGGCTGGGACACGATCCGCCAGCGGCGTTGGGAGCGGCTGCGCGAGATGGGGATTGTCTCATGCGAGCTATCCCCCATGGATCCGCGGCTGATGCGCAAGCCCATCGGGCACAAGAGCTGGGAAGAGCTGGAACAGCGATTTGGCCCGGGTGAGGTCACCGAGACGGTCGCGTGGGACTCGTTGTCGTCCGAACAGAAACGCTTCCAGGCGATGAAGATGCAGATCCATGCCGCCATGGTGGAGCGGATGGATAAAGAGATCGGGCGTATCGTCGACCTGCTGAAACGGACGAACGCCTTCGACAACACGCTAATCGTGTTTCTGTCCGACAACGGGGCCAGCCCCGAGATTATGATCCGCGGCAAGGGGCACGACCCCGAGGCCCGGCCCGGCTCGCAGACCACGCATTTGTGCATCGGCCCGGCCTGGGGCACGGCCTCGAACACGCCCTTCCGCTACTACAAGATGTGGACGCACGAGGGCGGCATCGCGTCGCCCGGCGTCTTTCACTGGCCCAAGGGCATTGCGGCCCGCGGGGAGCTGCGACACAGCCCGGCACACTTCATCGACGTGGTGGCCACCATCCTGGGACTCGCCGGCCTGCCGCCGGGCATCGAAGGCGCGCCGCCCACGTCCGCCCGTGACTTCACCCCGGTTTTCGCCAACGACGGCGCCGTGCCCTTCGATTACCTGTTCTTCCGCCATAACGGCAAGGCGCTGATCGAAGGCGACTTCAAGATCGTTTCCACCAAAGCCAGCGGAGAGGGCTGGGAGCTTTACGACGTGTCGAAAGACCGTTGCGAACAGCACGACCTAAGCGAGAAAATGCCCGAGCGGCGGAGCGCCATGATTGCCCGCTTCAACGAGCTGCTCGCGCAATTCCAACGGCACGCATCCGGCGCAAGCCGCGGGGAGCGCCGATCGAAAGCGAAGTGAGTCGGAGCCATTAGGCAACGTATTCAAGCGGGGACAGGCGGTTACGCCACCTGCTGGCGCCCCGATTGACCACAAACCCCAGCATCTTCCCCTGTCGCGAGAGAAGCTATGAAGAGAATTTCCCTATTGACTGTCGTGCTTTGTCTGTTGACGCGTGCGTCCCGAGCGCTTGAGCCGGCGAACCCGGACCTCACGGCCGAGGCTCGCGCCGTGCTGAACTACCTTGTCTCGCTGGAGGGCAGGGCCACGCTGGGCGGTGTCTCGGGCAGCCGAAACGCCGAGGCGATCAAGGAAGTGTGCGGCAGATACCCTGCCGTGCTCGCCCTAGACCTTTCCGGGTGGAACAGCCCGCCCTGGGGAGACAGCTACAACCGGGTCGTTCAGGACTCCGTCGACCGCGCCGAACAGTGGTGGCGGGAGGGCGGCATCGTTGCCATGCAGTTGCACTGGATCCATCCGAGCAATCCCGACGGTTCCGCATGGCGTGGAAAGCACGGGCGCAAGGAGGCGAGCGGGCCGTTCGATTTCGACGCGGCGCTGACGCCCGGCACCAAGACGCACCGGGAGCTGATGCGCGATCTGAAGGGCCACGCCGACTACTTGCAGCAATTGTCCGACGCCCGGGTGCCGGTCCTCTGGCGCCCCTTCCACGAGATCGACGGCGGCTGGTTCTGGTGGACGGATGGAGAGAAGCCGGACAACACCGCCGCGCTGTGGCGGATGATGTTCGACTACTTCGTCAAGGAGCGGAAGCTGAACAACTTGATCTGGGTCTACAACGCCGGACTCCATCCGGCGCGCAAGGGCAAGGACGTGGAACAAATCGACTTCCGCCGCCGCTTCTATCCGGACGACCGGTACGTCGACATCTCCGGCATCGACATCTACCCGAACGACTGGTACGGCTGGAAGGACTACCGCGAGGACACGTACCACAAAGCGTACGAGATCATGAAGCAGGTCTCCCCGAACAAGCCAATGGCGCTGGCCGAGGGCGCGGGAATCCCCGACCCCGACATGATGGCCCAGAAGGGCCCTCCGTGGGTCTACTGCCTGGCTTGGTGGGGACCGGGCAAGAGGCACCCGGAGGAGTGGGTCAAGCATACCTACAATCACGAGTTCGTCATCACCCGCGACGAGTTGCCACAGTTCACACCTCAAGGAGAGAAGCAATGAGCGTTCAGCCACGAGACACGGGTGCGGGCATCCCAGTGAGGCTGTTGCTCTCTGCGGCGGTATTGCTGGCCGGTGGGACTCTTGTGGCCGGCGAAACGCCCGATTCGCCCAACCGCATGCGCGTGTTCTACTTCGGCAACAGTCTGACCGGAAGTGCCATGCCCGGGCTTCACGAGGAGTTGGGCAAGACTGCGGGCAAGCAGTGGATCTGCGACGTGTTCGCGGGGGCAGGATGGCAGTCGTGGCAGCACCGCAACGAGCTGTGGCGGGCCATGGGCCGCCCGGTCGACGCCGAGACGCAGAGCGCGTCGAGCCGTGGTGATCTGACGCTTGACGAAGAACTCGCCAAGTCCGCGCCCTTCAAGCCCAAGAAGTTCTTCGCCGGCGAGTGGGACGCCATTGTGATCCAGGTATTCGGCTCGAGGCTTCACCGCGAGACCGACGGCATGTGGGGCTCGAAGTTCGACGGGCCAGTCGACGTGGGCGACGTCGCCGCCGCCAGCGACATCATCCGGATCTTCTTGAAGAAGAATCCACAAGGCGAAGTGTTCATCTATACGGTGTGGCCGAACATGCAAGGCGGCGAAGTCCCACCCGATGACCAACTACCGCAGTGGGCATTGGAGATGAAGAAGAGATCCGGCCGAATTCGCACCGCGGAGTTCCCGGACCGCGAAGCGTTCGACTACGCGGCGCAATGGAACAAGCCCTATGAAGGCAATTTCGATAGACCTTGGATCGGGAACATCGCCAGAACGCGTGACTACACCAATCGGGTGTTCGAGGGAGTCAAAGAGAACTTCCCGCAGCTTTGGCAACAGGGACGTCTGGTCCGCATCCCCGGCGGCGAATTGTTCTTCGAGTTGGACAAGAAGATGCGCGCCGGACAGATGCCCGGCATCGTGACGATCAAGGACCTCTACACCGACGTGCAGCACATCCGCGCCGGTTTGGCCGCCTACTGCATTGCCGTGTTGTTCTACGCCGCGATTTTCGAGGAGGAGCCCGACTCGCTCGATTTCACGATCTACAACGATCCGGAAAACTACGGCCCCGACCTGCATCACGACCGGGGCGAGGTCATCCCCATCACGCACGAACGGGCGAAAGTTGTGCATGAGACGGTCTGGGAAGTGCTTCAGAAGCATCCCCACGCGTGGGCCGAACGCTGAGCGGTCTTTGGCAAGTACCAATCAGATAGAGGAAACACCATGTACAGAGCACTTAGGACTTCGCTTCTTCTCCTGGCGACTACAGCCGTCGCCGATATTGCTCTCGGAGATCAGCCCAGAGATCTGCGGGTGACCTATTTTGGCAACAGCTTCCTCGAAAACTCGGTGCCGTGGTTCCATCCAACGCTGGCCCGGTCGGCTGGTCACGGCATGCACGTTCAAGCCCATCTTGGACCGGGGTGGCAGATCTGGATGCACGTGAACACGTTCTACACGAATCCGGAGAGATCCAGGAAGAGCTTAGTGGAGGGCAATTGGGATGCCGTGGTGATCCAGCATTTCGGCTCACATCCAATGTTGAAGGACAACGTGCGGGAGAGCGTGTTCCACAACCAGGAACCATTTCCCGAGCCGCGCGACGTCAGCGACTTTGCGAGTTCCAGCGCCATCATCGACCTGTTCCTTTCCCAGAGCCCCGACCACGGCCGGGCGTTCATCTACAATTCCTGGCCTGGTATCACTGGTGCGGCGGAGTTTCGAAAACGCCTCCGCGAGGAAACCCGGAGATCACTCGAAGCTCAGGGACTGCCTCGCGATGAAGTGCTGCAGAAAGTCAAGGAGCGCAAGCCGACGCTGGAGGAGATGACGCCTCTGATGCGCGAGTTCGACTTCGCCGGGGAGTGGCTGGCGAAGTACGAGCGTGTCGAGGATCCACCGTGGGGCAGCAAGCACACGCACAGCCGCGACTATGTTTGGCAACTCATGGACCTACTGAAATCGAAATACCCGAAGCTGTGGGAGGAAAAGCGCTTGGCCCTCATCCCCAACGGCGACGTCTTTCTGGCTCTGGACAAGAAGCTACGAGCCGGCGAGATGCCCGGTGTCGAAAACGTCGGGTTCTTCTCTCGCGACGGTGGCCACGTCCGCGCCGGGCTGCCACGTTACACCCTGGCGGCCACCTGCTTCGCCGTGATGTTTCGCGAGCACCCCAACGCGCTCGACTGGTCGATCTACAACGAGCTGGACAACTACACCAATGAGAACATCAAACGGCTCGGTTTCGGCGGCTACGTGCATCAGCCGGATCTCGGGGTCCTGCTGGAGATCACGCCCCAGCGTGCTCGGATCGTCAATGACACGATCTGGGAAGTCGTAACGAACCATCCTCACACTGCAATAAGTAACCCGTAGGATTCTGCGATGCCGGACACCTCGCCGGTGATATCGAGAGACCATGAGAGACCAAGAGCGAAGCGGCAGGATCGGCTGCGGCTTTCGCGGCAACCACGTCGCCTCGGCCATGGCCGAAGTGCCGGGCGTGGAAATCGTGGCGACGTGCGACGTCTACGAGCCGAACGCCGAGAAGGCCCGCGAGCGGCTCGCTCGAAACGGCACCGCGTACAAGGACTTCCGGCGCGTGCTGGACCGCAACGACGTCGACGCCGTCTTGATCGCGGCCCCCGACCACTGGCACGCGATCCCCACGGTGCTCGCCTGTCGGGCGGGCAAGGACGTCTACATCGAGAAACCGCTGGGGCACAACGTCGCCGAGGGCCGAGCCATGGTCGACGCGGCCCGACGTCACAACCGCGTGGTGCAAACCGGCACGCAGCAGCGTTCGGCCGCCCACTTCCCGCGGATCCGCGAGATCATCCAAAGCGGCAAGCTGGGCGAGGTTTACTTCGTGCGGATCTGGAATTACAGCAACAAGCACCCCGACGGCATCGGCCGGGAGCCGGACTCCGAGCCGCCGCCCGGCCTGGATTGGGACTTCTACCTCGGCCCGGCCCCGAAGGTGCCGTACAACCGGAAGAGGTTTCTGGGTGCCTACCGCTACTTCTGGGACTACGCGGGCGGGGTGCCGACCGACTGGGGCACGCACCGCTTCGACGTGATACAGTTGATCATGGATGTCGCCGCGCCGACTGCCGTTTCGGCGTCCGGCGCCCGCTTCGCCCTGGACGACGCCGGCGAAATCCCCGACGTGCTGCAAGCGACGTTCGAATATCCGGGCTTCGTGCTCAGCTACGAATGCACCCTCTTGAACGCTTTCGGCACCGGCGGGCGGACGCCGGCAATGAAGTACTACCGCGCCAACGGCCCGGACGATCGACCCAGCGGCATGGCGTTCTACGGCACCAACGGCACGTTGCTGGCCGACCGCTGGGGCTTTGAGATCATGCCCGAACTGCAGCCCGGCCGTAAGGCGACGGAGAAAGACCGCAGCTCGCCGGACCATTTCCGCATGAAACGGGAAGAGGCATTCACTCCCGATTCCACGAAGCTCCACGTGGAGGACTTCTTCCACTGCGTCCGCGCCCGCAATCACCCCGTGGCGGACGTCGAACTCGGCCATCAAGCCTCCGATGTCGCCCATGTCGCCAACATCGCCTACAAGACCGGCCGGAAGCTCCGCTGGGACGCTGTCCGGGAGAAGTTCCACGACGACGAAGCCGCGTCCGCCCTTCTACGGCGCAATGCCCGAACCCCCTGGGATGTTCTCCGAGGCCAGGCAACACGGGTAAAGCCATGCCATAGAAGCCATAGTCTGCGTCGTTTCGATAGCTCGGCAGACGTCGACGTTCGTGGTCCTAGCGAATCCGGCGTTCCTCGCGATCCGCTACGGCGTCCATCAGGTAGGGCATGCCGTGGGTGAGCCATGCCCCGAACATGCATTTGCCGAGGCTGGTCACGCACTTCTCGCTCGACCAGCGCTCGCGCTGTGTGTCCACCCAGCGCGTGGTCCCATGCGCCCGGATCCAGTCGAGGAAGGCACGATCGCCGCTGTGGCGGTAGGCCGCCGCCATCAGGGGATAGAGGCCGATCGCCTGGTACCAGTGGGTCGGGCTTGCGATCGCGTCGGAGGCCGTGCGCACAATGCTCCGCTTCAGTCGCTCGTCGCCGGTCAGCTCGGCAAACTCGTTCAGCGTGTGGCCGGCGCCGAAGCTCTGGAAGAACATGCCGTGCGACTTCCCTCCAATTCTCTGCCCGCCAGGGTGCATCCGGTTTTCGGCGAAGTCCCAGCCGTCGAGCTGGTTGGGGAAATAGCCGTGCTCGTCCTCCCAGTCGCAGCAGAAGTCGACGTAGGCCTTCAGGCTGTCGTAATACTGTTTCTCCCCGGTCGCTTCCCACTTGTACATGAGTACCGCCAGGCAGGCTCCGATGGTGTCGCCGCCGCACATGGAGTGGCCCAGGCGCCGGCGGTTGGCGGCGAGGATCGTATCGAGCTGGTCGCGGGCGCGGAGGTCTCCGGTAAGGAAGTAGTGGAGCTTGAATCCGGTGCAGGCGTTCACGCGCGCGCCCACGTAGCCGTCGCCCCAGTGGTTGACGTTGTGGCGGCGTCCGCGCATCTTGACGTTCTGGCCCCTCGTGTACTGGGTCGAGTTGATCAGGTCGACTTCCATCACGTGGCGCGAGCAGGCCTCGGCCGCGTGAAAGTAGTCGCGGCGCCCGGTGCGGAGGAACTGGAGCCAGAATGCCATGTCGACCAGGGCCTCGTTGTTGATCCAGCCCCAGCGTCCGTCGTCCATGGCCCAGCGTCCCCCCTGTTCGTTGACACTCTGGAAGTCGCCGAAGTCGTAAATGCCGTACCACGGCCACAGCTCCTGGTGAAACAGCCAGAAGTCGGTCCACGTCTCCATGCAGCTCTCCAGCTCGGGAAATCTCTCCTTGTCGTAAGGGTGGATCGGGCCGAAGACCTCGGTCGAGGCGTACCACCCCGGGTAGTTCGTCACGACGGGCGGGTCGGTGAAGACCTGGGCAACGGCCGCCGGCTCGCCTTTGCCCTCGTGAAAGTAGACGAACATCTCGGTCGTGCGCGAGATGCCAATGGCCTTGCCCTGGCCGAACGAGGCCGATTCGCCCGTGCCGAACTGCCGGGCGTAACGCCGGGTGTCGAGCAGCCGGGTTCGCTTCGGCCACACGTAGGCCACCAGCGTGCCGTCCTCGCAGGCCAGCTCCTTGGCGTGCATCTCGCGAATGTGCCGCATCCCCAGGGTCACGCCGCGCCGGCCGTCGGAAAGGTCGATCCAGCCCGGTGCCGCGCGACCTACGGCGCGGACCGTCTGCGGGCGGTCCGGTCCGGCCGATTCCCAGATGCTGTAGGCGTGCGGCGTGTCCTGGATCATGCCGGCCAGAGGGGCGGTGGTCTTCTGGTCGCCTAAGGTCAATGTTGCGTTGCGGACGAGCTGAGGGGTCAGGGCGAGACCAAGCGCCCGGATGTGCTCCACGTCGGGGTTGCCCTCGAAGACGTACGTGTGCTTTACGCGAATGTAGGGCGTGCCGGCGTACGCCGTGACGCGGACCCAAAACTCGGAGCCGAGGTTCTCGCGCTCAGGGAGCCCGACCGAGAGCTTTTCATGGCGGAAGCGGCCCTTGACGCACAGGTCGACGCTGATCGGCCCCTGCCGCTCAATGACTATGTCCTCGACCACGGCGCTCGATGGCTCCCGCTCCAACCGGGCCGCGACGTACTCGTTCGGCCCCAAGTCGGCCTCGTCGGCCACGCGGGCGAGGTCCATGAAGTTCCGTCGCCGGTTCGCCTCCGGTTCGACAATCCTCTCGGAATCGGCGTACGTCCCGTCGCCGTTGGTATCGAGCCAGACTTCGTCGAGGAAGCCGCTATTGCCGCGGCAGACCGTGAAGCGAATCGCGCCGGTGTCCACGGAATAGCCGGTCGACGTCTCGTCGACCTTGAGCTCCCTGCGCGGCTGGGCCTTGCGTGTCTTGCCCGGGCCGAAGGCGAGCTTCAGCTCTCGCGGGCCGCCGGCCGGAATGTCCACCAGCGCCTGGACCAGGAGCCACTTGACGCTGCCGTCGGGCCACACCGCCAGCCGGTCCATCTGCGCCGGGATCTCCTTGTCCTCCGCGTCGAGCAGCACGGCCTGCTCCGGGGACTTGCAGGCGCCCTTGGGCAGCGCCACGCCGCCACAGATCGGCGCGCCGGGCACGGGCAGCGCGTAATCTGCATCGACCCGCACGGCCGTCCAGTCGTGGCCGCCAACCTCGGGCGGCGCCTCGATGGCCCCGCGAGCGGCAGGCGGGGCGACGGTCTGTTCGTACGCCCAACCCGTCGTCGCGGTCTCATCGAGCTGCTGCCGCGCCGCAGCGAACAGGGACTCCGGCAGCCGGGGGTCCACCAGGTTCGTCTCAAACTCGCCGATGGCCCCGTCAAGCTCCTCGTGGAGGCCCGGGAGCTTCTCCTCGGCGATGCGATAGAAACGCTGCTCGACCTTCTCGGGCGAAACGGGAAAGAAGCTAATCCCGACGTTCCGCATGAAGAACTTCCCCGTTGTCGTGCGCGCACGCAGGACCAAGGGCGGCGCGTGCGGGGGCCATGCGTAGGCCGTAACCGATGACGGCAGACCGCAGCCGAACAGCTCGTTGGGGGCCGAGATCGCAGGGTGCTTTAGCGCCACGATCATCCCCTGGCGCGGGTCGCACGTGTGGAACGTCAGGAGCCGGTCCGGGACGCGTCCCTGCGCCATGGTCAGCGGCGAACAGCTACCCGACCACGCCTTCCACTCGCGCCAGTAGAAGGGAGATTCAACCAGCCGGCCGCCGAGCTGCCAGGTCATCGGCTGATACGCACGCTCGGGCCGCGGCGTGTTCCGGAAGACGCCCGCCGCCGACATGAAGCCGCGCACGTCCTTCTCGGGATCCCAGGCCATGTATTTGCCGAAGACCCGCAGTCCCGCCGAGACGAGCATCAGGTTTTCCGTCTCTACTGGCGGTGTGAACTCCAGCCCACCTACCAGAACGGCCGAGCCCTCGCTGGCCTTGATAGTCGCGGTGAACGGGGATCTGCCCAGCTCCCCGAACTCCAAATTGCCCGTAACCACCGCCGTGATTTTCCCACCGGCCTCGGTGACGCGGGCGTCCTCGACGTTCACTTCGCCGGCGACCGTGGCGGCGCCGACGACCGTTCCCCATTCGTGGTCATCCGGAGCGAGGGCGTATTCGACCACCACGCCCGCCTCGCCCTCCGGCCGCAGCGCCACTTGCTCGTCGGCCGCATACTCGCCGTCATCGTTCAGATCGAGAAACACCTCGTCGACAAATCCGCCGCCGGCGCGGCCCAAGACGACTTTGATCTTCCCAGTGTCAAAACTCTGCTCTGCACTCCAGGCCAGGCCGGCCCAGTGCGATAACATCGCGGCAACGGCCAGCCACAAGGCCGGACGGCGCGTCAAGATCCGGTTCATGCCATGCTCCTTAAAGGTTAAGCCGACTACTGTGCCGCGTTCCCTGCCGCTTCCAGTTTCGCGGCCACTTCGCCGGCCAGGGCGAAGAGCCGGCCGGCCTCGGTCTCTAGGTCGAACTGCAGCAGGAAGATTTCGTTAGGCGGCACCTTGCCGTCCAGACCGGTACGCGAGCGGATCAGCCGGGTCCGGCGCTCGGCCAGCAGGCGCTCGCAACGCTTCACCAAGTCCGCGCCGAGCGTGGCCTCCTTCGCCGGATCGATCAACACGCGGTCGATGAAAGCGCGGGCCTCGACCTCCTGCAAGCTCGCGCGGGCCATGCGCTGGCGCGCAGTGGGCACCGGGCCGTTGTTGCCCCTGCCCAAGAGCCGGGTGCATGCGGTGCCGATCGCCAGGGACTTACGGTAATCGTACATGTGCATGTCCAGGATCGTCATCAGGCGGCCCCGCTGGTCCTCGAGCACCGGCCAGAAATCGGCGCCGCACCAGCCGAATCCGTGCAGCCCCGAAAGCCCCGCGGATTCCAGGCTGGCGCGATAGGCCAAGGGTGAGGTGTAGTCCTTCAGCGACCCGACCGTGGAACTGCCGTCGCGCGGGAAGGTGGCGTAGTACCGATCTTCCTTCCAGCCGTACCATTCGTCTCTGGGTATATCTTTGTCAGGAGTCGGGGACCCCCACACGTGGGCAAGGTAGGCGACGTCGCGATTGGAGTGGCAGTGATAGACCCAGCGGTCGGTGCCGGAAACGTCCTTCAGGGCTTCCTGGCAGGCCGGGCTGGGCACGACGTCGTGACCGGTTCCGAGCAGGAGCGCGTCGGGCGCGATCCCGGGTCGGCCCAGGCGCTCGCGGATGCCGTCGAATGCGGGCTTCAGGAAGGCGCGGATCGGCCCGGCCTCGTCCCAGGTCGGCCCCTCGGCGTCGCTGAGCTTGCCCGTGGCGGGGTCGAGTCGCGTGTAGGGGAAGGGCTGGCCTTTGATCTCGTGCTCCTTCTGGCCGAAGTAGGCCCCGCCGCTCATCCGGCCCCAGGCGTGGATGCACACGACGTCCAGTTTGTTCAAATGCCGCACGGCGGTATCGAGGTACTTGTCGAAAACACTGAAGTCGCACTTCCACTCGCCCCCTTCCTGATACCAGCGGATCATCGAGTGCTCGTTGCCAAGCGTCGAGTGGCGAAAGAGCGGCACGTAGATGATCCGCGTGCCCACTTCGCGCATCAGGTCGAACGAGCGCCCCACCAAAGCCAAGTGCTCGTCCGACCACATCGGCACGTCGTAAGCCTTCGCCATCGATTCCGGCGACTGGACGAGCCAGAACCAGCACTGCGACTCGGTGGCCTCGGGCAGCGTCCAGTCGGCCACCGTGATCTCCAGCGGCACGGAGATCGGTTCGGCCCCCTCGGCGGAGACCGCGATCGTTCCCTTGTAGAGGCCCGGCGCCTGGTCGGCCGGCACCGAGACGTCGATCCACACCGGGCAGGAAGCGACGCCGTCGCGCGCGGGGATCGACGCTGGCGGCGTTTCCTCGAGGCTGTCGAACCACCCTCCGCCGACGCCGTCCGGCAGGCCGAGGCGCACTTGGACATGCTGCGCGGGCAACGTACCGCCCGGCCCGGTCAACTCGCCGATCACCGCGCGAAGGCCCTCGATCTCCTCGGTCGAGCCGGCCATCAGCACGCCGCAAAAGCCCCCGTTGCGGCAGCCGCAGATTCGCACCGGGCGCAGCGGCTCGAAGGCGTCGGCCAGCAGGTCGCACCGCAGGCGATCCGCCGGCGGTGCGTTCCAGACGCGCAGCCCGGCGGGCCGCTCGTGCGTCAGCGGCTCGGCGGCCGTGAGCTTGACGCCCTGGAGATTGAGCGTTTCCCACTCACAAGCCCTAGTGTCGTTGCCACGCCGCGACCCGGCTGAGTAGAAGGCGGGATCGAAGAGCGGGCGGTGCAGCTCGAGGGCCAGGACGTTGACGCCGCTCTCCAGCCGGTTGGCGGGCACGGCCACTTCATGCCGCCGATTGCGCAGGGCGAAACGCTCCTCGTATTTCTGCGGATCGCCCCAACCCATGCGCATCAACTTTCCGTTGGGGGCCAGGGAGGCGTCCTCGGGATAGTCCAGCGCCGGCGTGTCCGGGGTGATGTCTCCCTCCGGCATGTGCCCGCGGCTGAGCTCACGGCCGTTCAGATACACGACCACGCCCCCGCGGTAGGCCAGCGACAGCTTCAAGTCTTCGGTCGCCGCCGGGTCATTCACCATGAAGCTCAGACGCGCGCACAGGAGCCCGTACATGCGCCGCCTGCTCGTGTGTACCGGCGCAAGCGTCATCGGCCAGGATGAGTCGTCGAAGCCGGGGTCGGCCCAGTCCGCAGCGGGCGGCGCCGAGCTATCTGTCTCGGTTGCGACGCAATTGCCGACGACCGGCTCGACGTCTTTGTCGATGCGGGTATGCCTGGGCCGCAGCGCCGATAGCGTGCCGTCGGGCAGGCGGACCTGGTCGCTCTTGGCCGTCAGGAAGACGCGCACGGGGCTCTTCGCTCCGAGGATCTCAGCGGCAGCGTCTTCACCGGTGGCGGTGCCGTTGCCGGCGTCGGGCGCGGCCACCGCCGCCCCGATAAGCGGCGCACCCACTCCCACCGCCACGGCCACCACAGCGGCCCGCGCCAGGAACGGTCCAGCAGCACCAATCACGTTCGTCATCGATCCCATTTTACATGTCTCCGATGTGAGGCTCACGGCAAAGGCCGGGGTTACGGCGTCTTCGGGAAAGGAATATGTCAACATTCTCCTACAATGTGCAAGTTCGGTCCGCGATCAGCGCTCCGCGCGACTCGCGGGCGCGGGTATCGGAACCCGTTCGTTGAGGTGATAACCCAGCTTCACGCTGCGGATGCAGTCGTTGTTGCCGTCGAAGATGAACAGGCGCCGGTCGGTGTGCGAGGCCGCGTAGTTCGCGTAGGCCAGGGCCACCTCGTCGCCGCCGATCGAGCGTGGGGGCTCGGCACGAAGCCCCTCCGCGTCCGGCACCAGCGGCACCCCGTCGTCCACGTTGCCGTAGCGCCCGATGTGCATGATCAGATTGCCGGCGGTGTCCAGCACCGCGAACTGGCCGCGGTGATGCTCCGGAACGAAGGAGCGCCCGAAATGGTCCACCTCCATGGTCGAAGCCCAGCAGGGACAACCCTCGGTCACGTAGCTGGCGAACGGATACAGCCAGTCGGCGCCCTCGATGTAGTAGTCCTCGCCGTAAAGGCCCGGCCCTTTCATGCGCCATTGCGTGTCGGGCAGCTCGCCCTTGCCGACCCGGAACTTCATCGCGCAGCCGCTGCTGCTGAGCGTGACGTATCCGTCGTCGTACTTACGGCGCCCGCCGAGCAGCACGTAGACGTCGCCCCGGTTGTCGATCCGCGACGCGTATCCCCGGGCGGGGTTGGGGATGGCCTCGGCGACGATCATCTTCCCGTCGCGGTCAAAAATGGTGCGGGCCACGCCGCTGCTCCAGGTGAATCCGGGCGGAGGAGGCAGCGACTTGCGTTCCCTTCGATTGTTGACGGCGCGGATGTCCCAGCCTACTACGAGTTGACCCCGGCTGTTGACGTCGATTCCGGACTGCCAGTAGTGCCCGCCGGAGTGGCCGCCGTGGGCGCACCGTTCCAGAAACAGGCCGCCCTTGAGGTCGGTGCGCCGGCCTCCATACATGGCGTGCGCGGATTCGATCGGCCGCCCGTGCTCAAAGGGCACCTCCTCCAGGGTATCCAGGTCGTAGCGCCCGATGGCGGCCGACGCGCGCAGGTAGAGGTGGCCCTCGTCGTCCAGCGTGAAGTTGTTGCCGCTCATCGGCAGGGGGATCACCGAAACCTCGCCCGTCTCCGGGTCGATCCGGTTCAGCGACTCGAAATCCGACGGGCCGTTGTCGCCCGTCGCGCCTTCCACGTAGAGAAGACCCGTGCGGCGGTCGACGCACATGTGCCGCTTCTGACCCCGGCGGAAATTGATTTCCTGGATGGACTCCTTCACGGCGTCGTTGAAGTTCTCCAGATGAACCAGCACCTCGCCGTCGATTCGGTAGCGGCTGATCTGGCGCTCCTCCCAGCCCGTGTGAGCGGGGCCGCCGAAGTGGTGCGTACACATCCAGAGCACCGGGGGATCGGCGTAGCTGTCCAGTGCCACGCGGAACTGCAGGTGGTCGTTCTCCTGCCACGACCACAGCAGCGGAATGCGGTCGTAGTCGGACTCGCCTTCGCGCGGATGGATCTGAAAAGGCAGGGGGATCTGTTTGACGGGCTGATCGCTCTTGAACGGATCGAAGACGCTCAGCAGCGGCGGCACCTTCCGGAAAGGCACCTTCCACCGCTCGGTGGCGATCGGAAAAGAGAAGACGTACAACTCCTGCGTACGATGATGAATCTGAAGCATCGAGGGGCCGAGTACCGGCACGCTCCCCAGCAGCGCGCCGGCGTCGGAGAATATCTGCACGCGGTCGTTGAAGTGATCGGCAACGTAGACGCGGCCCCCGGCATCGACGCAGACGTTGGCGGGCAGGTAGAAATGCCGCTCGTCCTTGCCGGACTTGTCCACCTCACCGAGCCATTGCGTGGCCGGTTCCTCGCCGTCAAAGGCCATGCGATAGACGGCATGCCCTGGCTTCTCATCGCTCTTGATCGATCCTGTCAGGTAGAGCCACTTCTTGTCCGGTGAAAACGCCACGCTGTTCGGTGGAAACGGCATGATCTTCTCGGCCGGGTGTTCCAAGACATGGGCCCCGAGCGCCTTGCCTACTCCCAAACGGTTAAGCCGGGCCGGCGCGCGGCGGGAGTGGGTCCATTGACCGCTGACCAGGGCGATGCTGCCGTCGTGCACGGCCATGGACATCGCGCTTGCACCGTAGCCCAGTCCGCGGGGCACCCGGTCGGTCCCCGCCACGAGGAACGTCTGGTGGGCCCGGTCGCCGTCCCGTCCCGGCTTGTGCAGCGCGGCTTTGTGGCCGTCCGGCCAGGTATGCCATTTCAATCCCTTGATCTCTTTGATGTCTTCGGCGGGAAACGGGTAGACCGTGCGGATGTACCTGCCGTCGTGATCAAACAGCCGGATGGTCTCCACGGCGGCGCCTTCGTATACATACACACCTTCGGGTTGGGCGACCATCAAAGGGTTGTACGTAAGTCCTAATCGCTTCTTCGGGTGCCAGAAGAGGTTGCGCTCCAGCCGGGCCTTCAAGCCCAGCGATACGCGCACGACCAGCCCGGCCGTGTTTCCGACCGGCTGTCCGGCGTCGTCCTTGCCGTCCCAGACCAGCTCCTGTTCGAGCGAATCCTTGGCAAACGGCTCGGGCGCGTTGGGCCCGAGCACGCCGTAAGCCAACTGGCGGACGATCCGGCCGTCGCCGTCTTCGATCACCACGGCCACGTCGCAGTAGTCCTTCGAGGCGAAGCGGATGATGGTTTGCCCGCCCTGGCGCGCAACCGTCGGCCTCTCGGTGAACTCGAAGACCTCCTTGCGGTCGATGCTTAAATCGTCCGCCGCGTCGTCGGCCCGAACGGACACGACCACCGCGCCGATCGTCACCAGCACAGCAGCGGGCAGAACCGTCGCGCATACCGTCTTCCCGGAGGGCGCTACGCCTGCGGCGACAAGAGAAGTCATCGCCTTGCTACACATACGTTCTCCTCCTTGTGTTGGTGATTCCCTGGGAAGCCGCCCAGCCGCGGGCAAGCAGTAGGCGGCCATCGTTTCGGGCCGGGCAGTTGCTCACGGCAACGGTGTATTGGGGGGCACGGCGTCTTCAGGGTACGGCTGGTTGAATCCGAAGACCCGCAACTGCCTCCAACTCTCCATGGTCACGAACGATTCGTCGATCTTGCCGTCGCAGTCCAGGATCCTTTTGATGTCCAGGTCCAGGTGCTCGGCCAGGAACCGATAGGCCGCCTTGCGCTTCGATGGGCCGTAATTGTGCTTCTCGTCGGCCAGGTGGACGTTCTTGACCTTGTCCCCGGCGCCGCGGGCGTCCAGGATGGCCACCTCGACGTCGGTCGGCGCCGAGACGGCGAAGCGGATATCGAGTTGCCCGCTGGCCTTCTTCACCTGGGGTTTCACGGTGAAGCAGGCCTCTGCCGCCTGGCGAACGTCCCGAGGCGCTTCGTATATCTCCGCCGGCGCGGCCGAACCCGCCGCCGCCGTGCAGGCGACTGCCACCCAAAACATCATCTGCGGACGTCTCATGTCGGCTCCTCCCTTTCCTCGCTCGCTTGAGACTCCCCTCGTCAAAAGACGGCCCGATCAATCGGTGACCACGGTGATGTAGCACACCGCTTGCAGCTCCGCACGCCGCTCGGACGGGAGTTGGCAGTGGAAGGTGATCGCGGCCGGACCTGCCTGGTGCGCGGTCGCGGTGCCGTCGGCGAACGACACGCGGTCGGGCTGGCAAGCGAAGACCCGGCTGGGCTCCACGGTCTGCGTCGAACCGTCCTCGTCGTGCAGCGTCACGACGAAGTCGTCCCGGGTGGCGCCGGGGGCCACGCTGATGCTCGACGGCGAGACGCTTAGGTACAGGCCTTCCTCCCGCCGGTCCTTGAGCGGCTTCATGGGGTGCTCGAACACGTGGAACAGCGACTCGGCCTTGCACCCCTGGTACTCGGTCAGGAGCATCGTGCTGCCCAGGGAGACGCCACGGGCCTTGCCGCCCGAGACGCTGACGTGGTCGTTCGCGCACTTGACGGTGGCCGCGTCCGTCACGTCCTTCGAGCCGCCTTTCCCGTCATAATAGATCACGCGGAAGTCGCGCTCGCGCCCCACCTCGACCGACTCCACCACGGGGCTGACGACCAGGCGCGGCTCGGTGAGCGGGACGTTGCGGTAGATCGCCGTAAGGATCGTCTCGCCCTTCTGGTTGCGGTCGAGCACGTTCATGTTGTAGTGGACGACGCGCGTCAGGCCGCAGTAGACAAGGTCGCGCCGCTTGTCGCCGTCCAGATCGGCCAGGATGACGGCGCCCAAGTCGACGGGGATCAGCGAGTCGTGGTAGACGCAGCGCAGGGCCCCGGTGCCGTCGTTCTCGAAGGCGCGGACCCGGGGGACGTACCGGGCGAGATTGCAGCGGTCCCCCTTCGACTTGCAGC
>Ga0180438_10001160_pt1 | contig 47469 bp, 39 predicted proteins | sample SS_ome_12_FD_132455 | JGI IMG/M metagenome (GOLD analysis project Ga0180438, IMG submission 132455) | Hypersaline lake sediment archaeal communities from the Salton Sea, California, USA - SS_3_D_2 metaG | ecosystem: Environmental > Aquatic > Non-marine Saline and Alkaline > Hypersaline >...
CTTCTCGGTCACCAGCGGGCGGAGCACGATCTGGTGCGACTCGAGCTTCAGGTTGGTCTTGGTCACGTCGCGTGCCATCGGCCCTTACTCCTTCGACTCGTCTAACGCGTCCGCGTTCCCCTCGACGGCCGCTTGCGTCTCTTCCTCGCCAGCCGCTTGCGACTTCGCACCGGCCACCTTCTCCCGGAAGGCGTCCAGCGCAGCCGTGGTCATCAGCAGCCGGCGAGGCGCCAGCACGTTTAAGGCGTTGAGCTCCGCCACCGGCAGCACCGAGACGCCCGCCAGGTTTCGCACGCTTAGGTACACGTTCGGGTCGTAGCCGTCGACGGCCACCAGCAGCGTCTGCCCGTCGATCTTCAGGGCCTCGAGGATCGCGGTCATCTCCCGGGTCTTCGGCTGCTCGAACTTAAGCTCGTCGATCAGCGTGACCTCGTCGTCGGCGATCTTCGAGGCCACGGCCATGCGCGTGGCCAGGCGCACGGCCTTCTTCGGCAGGCGGTAGTGCCAGTCGCGGGGCCGCTTGGCGAAGATGTGGCCGCCGCCGCGGCGGATGCCGCTCTGGCGCGAGCCGGCCCTCGCCCGGCCGGTCCCCTTCTGCCGGTACATCTTCGACCGGTTGCCCACCACCTCCGCGCGGCTCTTGGTCTTGGCCGACCCCTGGCGCCGGTTGGTCTGATACATGACCACCGCGTCGTGCAGCAGTTGCTTGCTGATGCGCGGCGCCAGTTGCGCAGGGTCGATCTCGTAGCTGCCGACCTCCGCTCCCGTTCGATCGTATATCGGCAAGTTGGCCATGACGGTTATCGTTCCCAAAACACGCGGGGCAAGCCCCGCCGCGAAACACGCTTAGTTGTCGGTCTACCCTCCGCGGGCTGCCGCCCGCGGCTATCACACTGAACCCTAGTGCCTACCCCCTAATCCCTCTCCTCTACCTCACCTTATTGGTCTGGCAAACCATCACGAACCCGCCGTTCGGGCCGGGCACGGCCCCGCGGACGACCAGCAGGTGGTGGTCGACGTCGATCTTCACCACCTTGAGGTTGCGGACCGTCGAGCGGGCATTGCCGTACTGGCCGGCCATCTTCTTTCCCTTGGGAAGCCGGCTCGGGTCGGCGCTGCAGCCCGTGCCGCCGGCGTGGCGGTGGACCTTTTTCACGCCGTGGCTGGCCCGCTGGCCGCGGAAGTTGTGCCGCTTCATCACCCCGGCGGTGCCCCGGCCCTTGCTGGTGCCGGTCACGTCGACCGCCGCGACGTCGGAGAAGACGTCCACGGTGAGCTCTTGGCCGACTTCGTAGCCCTCGATCGGACCGCGCAGCTCGCGCACGAACCGCTTGGGCTCACAGCCGGCCCGCTGAAGGGCGGCCACCCCGGCCGCCGCGCGGCGCTTCTGGCGTTTGCTCTCCAGCCTGGCGACGTGGCCGCGTTCGCTGCGGCGGGCAAGTCGGCGGGGCTTGTCCAAATAGCCCAGTTGAACCGCCTCGTACCCGTCCCGATCCACGCTCCTGAGCTGGAGCACGTGGCAGGGACCCGCTTGGATCACCGTGACCGGGATGACCTTGCCCGTCTCGTCGTAGAGTTGCGTCATCCCGACCTTGCGGCCGAGTAGTCCAACGTTCATCGCACTTGCCTCGACTGACGTCGCCGACGGGAACACCCGCTCTTTGGGGCGGGCTTTACCCGTTAGCTTCCATTCATATGAGATCCACCCAACGGTCTGGGTTGCCAAACGCCAGGTGTAGAATTCTCGGTTTCGGGGAAAGAGGGGACGGGGCTAATTTCCCGGAACGGCCCGGAGGGTGCTTCGCACAAATTGGCCCCGTCCCCTTTTTCTCTGCATGGTCCTCTAGTTCTAGTGCTGCCGGGCGGTGGCCTTGATCTTGATATCGACCCCCGCCGGCAGGCTCAGCTTGTTCAGCGCCTCGATCGTCTTGGCCGTGGCCTGCATGATGTCGATCAGCCGCTTGTGCGTGCGGATCTCGAACTGCTGGCGGGCCTTCTTGTCCACGTGGGGGCTGGACAAGACCGTGTAGCGCTCGATTCGGGTAGGCAGCGGAATCGGCCCGTGTACGATCGATCCGGTCCGCTTGGCCGTCTCCACGATCTCCACCGCGCTCTGGTCCAGGATGGCGTGGTCGTAGGCCTCCATCCGGATGCGGATAATCTCGTTCGTCTGACCGGCCACGGTCGGTCCTCCCGCTGCTGCCGATTCCGCTTGTCAAGGATCAAGCCGCCCCAAAAGGCGGGGAACCCACAAGATTACCAATTCTCGGCCAGGGGGTCAACGGGCCAAGAGGAAAAATCCGGGGCTCGCTTTCGCCCCTCCGGTCGGGGGGAAGCGCCGGAGCAGTGCGGGCCTGCACCATACAATTGAACCCCTCTCGCGAGGGGCCGCTGCTTTACGCCGACTTCCCAATTTCGCCAGATTGCCAGTAGCACCGGCTCTACACAATATCGGAGCACACGGCCGAATCACACAATGTGGGCGGGGTCGGTGCCTACGATGGCGGACCCGCGCCCACGCCCGATCGAATGCGTTCGCCCCGGCCCCCGTTGATTCCAATGTCGCAACCCGGCCGTTTCCAGTTCGGTATCCGCGGAATGCTGCTGCTCCTGTTCAGCGCCGCCGTGGGCCTGTCGGTTGCCGTGGCCCCCCGTGGCCGCATCGCCGACGGCCTCCTGGCGACTGCGGTGGTGTGGGTCGTCATGGGGGTGCTCAACCAGGTTCGGGACCTCTGGGCAACTTATGGACGCCGAAAGGGTCTTCGCGCCGACGAGCGATTCGGCTGCTGGTTCGCGATTCTCTGGCGAGCCGTGGCCGCCTGCCTGCTCAGCGGCTGCTGCATTTTCGAGATCCTCCTGCAGCACGACTTCACTTCGCTGCCGGCGCCGAACCGGTACCTATACTTCTACACAGGCGAAGGACTCCGCGACGCTTTGCCCTACATAGTTCTCGTATGCCTCGTTCTCAGTCTTCCCTGCACGGCCCGGGCCGGCCGGGCACTGAAGTGCTCATGGCTCATTGGCGCGTTGGGGGGTATCGGGGGGGCCGTCTGGTGCCTGCTGATCTGGACAGATTGCGGGTTGCTTCATTGCCTGACACAGACTTCACTGATGGGAATCGAATCGACCCTTCGGCCCCCTTGGTCCTATGCAAGTGCCGCCGCGCTTCCGATGGCACGCACGGAGCGATTCCTGTTCTGGACCCTGCTGGCCAGCGGAATCGTCGTGGCGAGTTTCGCGTTGATCCGGCAACTTGGCAAAGACTGGGACCGCGGCGCGGCTCGCCGATGGCTGTGGGGGATTCCGCTGCTGGCGGCCCTGGCCGGCACGGTCGGATGGGCGTTCTGGCTCCGCGGCCCCGGCTTGCGTTACCTTTCTCCCTGGTGGCTTGACGACCAACCGGGTGAATCCGCCTACTGCTGGATCACGGCCCTGCTCACGCTCGGTGTGCTGGCAACGGCCGCTGCGTGCCGGATTGTGCCGCCCGAAGCCCGGCCCCCTTCCGTGGACCGGCCGGATTGGCGCCGGAATCCCACCCGGTACTACCACGAACGATCGGCAGTTCTCCTCCTGCTGGTGCTGGTCCCGATAGCCGATTGGATTCAGCAGTATGCGTCGTGGAGTCCCTCGTGGAGTCCCTGGCGGAGACTATCGTTCCCGGAGGAAATGATTCAGTGCACTCCGGCCTACTTGCCGGCAGCCCTGCTCATCGCCGCGGCACAAGTGCTCCTGGCGCGCTGGCGCCACGGCGTGCGTCCCTTTCCCAGCGGACCGCCGCGGCTGCCGATCGCTCGCTTCACCACGGTTTGGGGCGCGATGCTGATTGCCGTCGTGTTCGGGGCCGCCGTGCTCGTGTGGCTGGGTTTCGCGTTGTGGTTCGTCCCGTGGTATCCCTCGGTCTGAAGCGGGTGCGAGAGACTGCGGTCGCACTTTCCGAGAGAAGCTCGGCGACGAGTCGCAACTGCTGACGCTGCATCCGGGACCGCGTTGACGCTTGGGCTACTCCCCCTCCGCCACAAGCTGCACCGCGTCGACCACCACGTATCCGTCCGTGTCCGCGTTGCTCACCGTGAGGCTCGATCGCTCGTCGAGCCGGAACGTGCCGAGCGGGCGGAATAGGCCCTGGATGGGGGGCTTCTCGCGCTGGTCGATCGTGAGGTGCGTCTCCCCGTCGGCGTGGCGGATGGTGACCGGGGTGTTCGTGGCGCGGTTGGTGTAGGGGACGTAGCCGAGCCGGACCTCGTACCGGCCCGGTTTGGGCGGGGTGAGGGTCAAACGGAGGGACTTCTTGCCCTTCGCCTCGTCGCCGTCGTGGAGGTAGCCGTCGCCGACGAACGGGCCGGTGTAGGTCGAGTGGGTCCAGCGGCCCGTCTGCTCGGCGTCCCAGGCGTCGATCACGATGCCGCCGTACCGCTGCCCCCAGTCGGCCTCGTCCCAGGGGAACCAGGGGCCGCGGTCGGGCTCGCGCATGGCCCAGTGGGCCCGCCGGGCGTTCTCCACCACCCGAGGCGGCTCGTCGTAGACCCGGATCTCGCAAATCCCGGCCGGCTCGCCGAGCACCACGCGGAGCTTCGGCTTGGTGGTCCGCTCGAGGCCCAGCACGTGGCGGCGGTGGCGGTTGTCGTCGACCTCGGCGAGCTGTTGCCAGGCGCCGTCCTGCCACGCCTCGACGGCGAACCGGCTGGGGGCCAGCTTCGGGCCGCGTCGTTGGTCGGAAACGTCCTTGGTCTGGAACGTGACGTGGACCACGTTGAAGGCGACCGGCTCGGGCCAGGCCAGCTCGATCCACGGACTGGGGTCGTCCGGGGTCGGGGCCCAGGCGTTCGTGGCCCCAAGCTCGGCCCGGGCAAAACCGTTGATCACGTTGGCCGCGGCCATCAGCTCACGGCTCTCGCTGGTGCCCGTCTCCGGTCCGCGGAGGAACTCGCTCGAAGCGGTGACGGCGGCCTTCGGGGCCAGGTCGCGGGGGTCGTCGGCCTTCAGCCCGATGATATAGGCCCCCTCCTTGAGAAGCTGCTGCTGGAGCCGTTCGAGGTGCCGGTAGCACACGTCCCGCGGCGAGGCGTCCGCGTCGACGCAAATCCCCGCCGCCGTGCCCACGGCGTGACCCATGACCGCGCAGGTGAGCATCACCCGGGTATTCGACATCCCCAAGTGGCTGGCCGAGATGTTGCGGCCCGCCATCATCAGGTTGCCGACGTTCCGCGAGTAGAGGCAGCGGAAGGGGATCGAGAAGCGGCGGCCGCGGACTTCATACTTCCTGCTGTCGTGGTGCCGGCCCGGGGGCCCCTTGTGAAAGAAGCCGCCCGAGTAATGGTCGTCGACGCTCCACCCGCCGTAGGCCACGCGGTCGGGGAAGAGCTTCGGTTCGAGGATATCATTCTGGGTGAGCACGTATTCGCCGATCAAGCGGCGGCTTTCCCGCTTGCCGGCCACGTGGCCGACCCAGAGCAGCTTGTGCCCGGCGGCCCTCTCGGCGAGCTTCGGGCAGTGGTTCTTCACGTGCTCGAACAGGCCGTAGGCCAGTCGCAGCAGGTCGTCGCGGATCTCCTCGGCGTCGGCGTAGGTATCGCGCAGCCCGCCCAGCTCGATCATCCACTGCCATTCGATGTTCTCACCGAGCCGGGGATGGCGCATCGGCCCGATGCTCTCGCAGGTGGGGAACTTGTAGGCCCACGGCGGGGCGGTGAACGCCTGCGCCTCGCCCGTGTCGAAGCTGTAGTACTTGATCGAGTTGCCCATGGTGTTCGTGCTCGGCTCGTCGGGCGCCCAGGGCTCGTCGTACATCGACTTGGGCTCCTTGCCGTGCCGGTACTCGGCCCCGGCCCACACGCCGATGACCCCGTCGCCCGTGCAGTCGATGAACACCCGGCCGGGAAACCGCATCCGCCGGCCGGAGCGGACGTCCACGGCCAGGACGTCCTTGATCTGGCGCATCTCGACGGGCAACTGCGGCGGGAAGGGCTCGCCTTCGTCCTCGGCCATCTCCACGCCCGTGGCATGGGTATTGAGGAACAGGTCCAGGTTCGGCTGCGTGGCGACGAACCGCGCCAGCCGCTTGGCGTAGAGCTTCCCCTCGGCGGTCCGTTGGTTGCCCTCGGTGCGGTACTCCTCGACCAGCCCGGTCTCACGGGGATCGAGCGGCCCGGGCCTTTCCGAGCCGTGCGGCCAGACGCCGACCGGCGGCACGAGGATCTCGGGGCTGGCGTTGCCCCCGAGCACGGGCCGGTTCTGGATCAACGCGACCGAGGCCCCGCTGCGGGCCGCCGCCACCGCCGCCGTGCAGCCGGCCAGCCCGCCGCCCACCACGACCACGTCGTGCTCGGGCATATCCTCGACCGTCGGGCTGACGCCGTCGTGCCTTTGCCGAAGCTCGGCAATGGCGTCCTTCCCCGGCGGCGGGACCCAATCCAGCTCGGGCGCCAGCACGATGGCGTCGCAGCGGCCGTAGTAGCCCGACAGGTCGTGCAGCCGAACTTCGACGGAGCCGCCGAGCTGGTGTACTCCGCCGTCCTCCCATTGCCAGCCGGCCCGGCCGCTGGTGCCGAACGTGGCGTCGACGGGGCGCTCCCCCAACACGACCTGAAACGGGCCGGGATGGTGCTCCGGCAGCCAGTCCTTGGCCCGGACCCAGAGCCGGTATTTGCCCGGCGCCGGCAGCTCGACGGAGGTTCGGGCGTCCTCGACCGGGTTGCCCAGCCCGGCGGCCAGCAGGTAGGGCGAGCCCATCTGGTCGATGAACTGGGTGTCGGCGGTCCAGCCGCCGTGCTCGGCGAAGTGCTCGGCTTCGAGCCAAACCAGCTCGGCCCCCGGGCTGCTCCCCGCGAGCGACAACACCAACAGCAGCAGCAGCAGCCCCAATCCCTCGAACGTCCGGCGGGCGCACATCGCAATCTCCTTGAATCTCGATCTCTCATACCCGCTGTCCACACTAACAGAGGCCGCGGGCGGACGCAAAATCGGACGGATTGGGCAATGCGTCCCACGGGCTCTAGCCAACGTCGAGGCTGACGCGGCTATTCCGGCCGCCCCCCGCTGTAGATCTTTTCGGCCAGGAAGCCGAAGCCCACGCCCACGACGATGCCCACGATCAACTGGGCGATAGTGGGGAAGCCCAAGCCCCGCATGATCAGCACTCCCACGATGATGCCGGCGAACAGCCCGACGTAGTAAACCGCGTCTCGGGGGCTCATGGGAAAGGCTCCTGTGGGCATGAAGGTTGTGGGACATGAAAAAGGGGACATCACTGATTATGGCAATATAGGCAAGCAATAATCAGTGATGTCCCCTTTTTCGTTATTTCAGGTTCCAAAAGAGCTGCTCGCGCACCGGCTCGAGCAGGGCGAGCTTCAACAGCCCGTCGGCCAGCACGAACGAGAGCCCCAGCGTCCAGCGGAGCCGCCGCGTCTTCCGGGGCGAGACCCGCTTGCCCGAAATCCAGGCCAGCGAGAGCGAGATCGCCTCGAACGTGATGAACAGGTAGCCCACGCCCCGCATCAGCGACCAGACGTGCCAGCCGGTCGCGGCCGCCAGCGGCTGGTTGGCGCTCTCGAGGATCAGCCGGGCGTTGTAGTAGTTCATCAGGTCGACCTCGTAGAACCCCTGAAAGAACGGGATCGCGCCCCACGAGGTGAACGAAAACAGGATCACCGCCACGAATAACTGGGCGTGGGCCGGGACCCAGGCGGCCAGCTCGTACTCCGGGTCGCAGCCCGTGCGGATCCAGGTGATCTGCTTCTGCCAGTATTCGGCGGCGTCGGGCAACAGCGCCACCGTGCCCGCCGGATCGGCCCGGGACACGGCAATCACCACCACGTTATGGACGACGAACGCCAGGGCGACGGCCGCCACCCCTGTAAGCCAAGCGTCCCGCCGCGCGCAGGCCGCACACAACAGCGCGAGCGCCACGGCCGAGGCCAACTGGTGGCCGGGCACGCCCGATAAGTAGCAGACCAGAAACGGCCCCGCGCCGATCGCCACGGCCGCCGGCAGCCACCGCCACCCGCGGCAGAGCGGATCGGCCACGCCGGCCACGGCGTACGCCCCCCGGCGCGCGGACGCCAGCCATCGGGCTCGGCGCCCCCGCCGCCGAGAGCCGACCGGGGCCGCTCCGGTCGGCTCGCCGTCGTTGGGAGCCAGGAAGCGGCTGTTCACGAATCGACTACCGCCTGGGGATGGGAATTAAGACCCACCCCGTCGTCCAATAAAGGATTAGGCTTCCGACGCCAAAAATCAAAATGAAAATAATCCACCCCATGGCGCCGCTGCCATCGTCGTCGCTCACGGCGATTCTCCTTGTTGGTAGGGGAATGGGAATCGGATTGTGGACCTTTCAAGATTTGCCGCATTTCAGCCTTCCAAAGTACGACGGCCTTCCAAGGCCGTCGCCATCGTCCGCAAGCCCTCGACGGCCTTGGAAGGCCGTCGTACAAAGCGTTTCGGCATTCGGTAGAGGTACTACCGAGATTCAATTCGCTTCAAGGTTGCCTCAATTTCCTCGTCAAACTTCGCCAGCTTTCGTCGCTCGGCCCAACGCCGGGCCTTGCGCAGGATCGGCACCGCCTCGGCCGAATCGGCCAGCTCGAGGAACTTCAAAGCCCGGCGGCGCTGCTCCGCGTTGCCGCAGACCAGCGTGCGCTCGGCCCGGGCCAGGTAGAGCGCGGGACCGGCGGCGACCAGGGCCGCGGGCGTGCGTTTTGGGGGCTCGGCCTGGCGCATCCAATGGTCGTACAGGGCCAGACGCTTCGGCTCCGGCAGCTCCGCCAGGTCTTCGGGGGCGAGCCTTCCCCCAGCCGCGGCCTCGGCCAAGGGGAGCAGGTCGGCGGAGATTTCGGCGTACTCCTCTTTCATGTACCCCTCGAAGAAGGCCCGCTGCGTGGCCATGAAACCGGCCCCGGCCGCGCAGACGAGGAACATGCCGACGACCAGCGCCAGTTGCACCTTGAGCGTTCGCAGCTCGGCCTTATTCATGGGCATAGGCGATTCCCGCGGCAAAGCGCCGCGCCACAGCCCTGCGTGCCAGTTTTCGCAAGATCAGCACCACCACCACGAGCCCGGCCAGGTAGCCCGCCAGCGCACCCGGCGAGGTGGCCACCTGGTAATGCACCGCCGCCAACAGCAGGGCCCCGGCGCTGACCGCGGCTGAGAGCGGGGCGATGGGTCCGAACGACTCACCCCGCGCCACCGGGGCCGAGAAGGGCAAACGCTTCAGCGCTCCCAGCGTCCCGGCGTAACCCCCGGCCACCACGACCAGCCAGCCGACGCCCACGTGCAGCGCCACACTCAGAACGCCGCCCCATTGAAACACGAATACCACCCCGAGCACAAGCAACATCGGCAAAAGCACGCGATAGGTAACCGCCCGGCGCAGCCCCTCGGCCAGCGCCGCCCCGTCCGACAGAGGCGCCGACGCCAGGACCCAAGCCGCCGCGTGGTCGCGGCTGAACTGGAGGTTGTGCACAATCGTGGGCATGGGCAGGGCCAAGAGATAAATGCAGGCCAGCGACATCACGGCCGCGGGCCCCCGCTCGGTCAGGGGGTCACCCAACTGCCCACTGAAAAGCCCGAGGCACAAGACGGCGATTACCGTGCCCAGCATGGGCCAGACCCGCATCCTCAGGGCCGCGTCGCGCCGGAGCATGGTCCAGCATAGCCAGAAGGTGGTTCGCTCCTCCCCCGATCGGGTCAACGCGCACACGACCGGCCCGGCCAACTCCCCCGGCGCGGGCAGCGGCTTAAGCACGGTGCGCCGCCAGGCCGTGGTGCCGGGCTGCATCCGGGCGTAGGCCACGGAGAGGCGCCAGATTGCGGCCGCCCACACGGCCAGCGTGCCCGCCGCCGTGGCCCCGAGGATCCACCACGGCGCGCCCAGGACCCCGGCCGACGTGCGCTCGACGAAGTGCGCCAGCCAGCCGGGGGGCGTGTAAACCACCCACCAGGGAACGTGGTACGCCGCCATCTCCAGCCGGTTGGCCGAATCGCGAAAGATCGCCTGGCCCCCGTAGACGAACACGAGGATCAGCACCACCTGGGTCCAGGCCAGGACCTCCCGGGCCGCGGTCCCCGGGCGACCGCCGAGAAACCAGGTGTACACGAGGACCACCAGCCCGGCCACCAGCAAGTTGGCCACCAGCGTCGCCGCCACGTAAGTGGGAAGGTAGAGCCAGGTGGTGTCGCGGTGGCCCAGCGCGGCGATCGCCGGGAAGACGTTCATCGACGCGATGACCAATAGCAGGTAGATCATCAAGTTGCCCACCCGGGCCGCCGAGTAGGTCCGCACCGGGACGGGCAGGTGCCCGATCACCTCCAGGTCTTGCGGGTCGAGCACTGCCTCGTCGTACTCGACGATCAGCGAGGTGGCGGTGACCAGCATCGAGGTGGCCAGCGACACGAGCACGAAGAAATACGTGTCGACCCGGGCGAACAGAACCACCGAGAGCACGCCGCAGGTAAGTAGGTTCTGCCCCATCACCCAGAACAGCGGCGTGAACGCGTCGGCCGGCTTCGCCCGCGAGACCCCGGCGAACTGCTGATTGCGGAAGTCCATCACCGCAAAGGCATAGGCCAGGGCGCGGAACGGGCCCGGGGCGACGCCCACGCGGCGGAGCAGGCCGTCGAGCGTAGAGCGGCGGGCAGTCGGTGCCTCGGGGCTTTCGGCCGTCATCGTCGGCGTCGCTTGCGTCGTTTGCGGGCGGAAGGGGCGTTTGGGGGGGACGCGGGCGCGGGGTTCGGCGACGTGGCGGCAGCGGTGTCTGAAGGGTCGCCGGCGGCATCGCCGGGTACCGGCTTCCCGCCCTGCCCGGCGCCTTCGTGGACCGCGTCTTCGTGGACCGCGTCGATCACCGCCCGGGCCGTTTCGCCCAGGTCGTCGCCGTGCGTGAGCTCGCGGAAGACCGCTTCGAGCGTGCCGCTTGGCCGGCCCGAAATCAGCTCGGCCGTGGGCCCGTCGGCCACGATCTCGCCGCGGTTGAGTATCACCACCCGGTCGCAAAGCCGCTCGACCACGTCGAGGATGTGCGAGCAATAGAGCACGGCCTTGCCCTGCTCGGCCATGCCTCGCACGATGTCCTTGATCACCACGGCGGCGTTGGCGTCGAGCCCGGAAAGGGGCTCATCGAGAAGCAGCACCTCGGGGTCGTGCAGCAGGGCGGCCGAGATCACGACCTTCTGGCGCATACCCTTGCTGAGCGTGTCGAGGCGGCGGTCGGCCGCCTCGTCGATGCCGAACGATCGCAACAGCCGCCCCGAGCGCCGGGCGACCTCCTCGGGCGGCATCCGGTGCAGGGCTCCGACCAAGGCCAGGTACTCGTTTACGCTTAAGGTCGAGTAGACGGTGCCGGTCTCGGGCACGTAGCCGATGCGGCGCTTCACCTCGATGGGGTCTTCGGCCACGTCGAAGCCGGCCACTTGGGCCCGGCCGGCCGTGGGGCGGAGCACGCCGGTCAGTATCCGCACGGTGGTGGTTTTTCCCGCCCCGTTGGGACCCAGATAGCCGCAGACCTGCCCCGGCGGGACCTCGAAGCTGATCGAGCGGAGCGCCTCGGTCTGGCCGTAGGTCTTGCTGAGCTGTTCGACGCGGATCATGGGGTCGTCCGGGAAGAAGTCCGGGGGCCCGACCAGCGGCTGCCTGCACCGCGGGCATTGTAGGCGGAGGGCGCAGGGGCGCCAACAAGCCTCCTGCCGTGGGGACGGGCAGCTTGCCTGTCCCGGAGTTTGACGACCGCAGGCGAGCCGCCCGCGCCTGCGAAGGAGACCCTACTTTCCCGAATCGCCCTGCGTCTTCCGCCCCCACTTGCCGTCCTCGCCGCGGACGATGTGGACGCCGCGGCCGGGCATCATGAACTCGCCGATCTGCCACTTGCCGTCGGTTCGCCGAGCCACGTAGTCGGCCTTACCCTTATAGAGCTTGGGGACCTCGAACGACACCGTGCCGGTGGCCCTTTCGCCACCGATCTTGCAGGTGAAATCCGTGATCCGGTCGGCCTGGACGAACGTGACCGGCCCCAGCGCGACGCGGAATCTGCCCTTGCCCACTACGTGGCGGGTCAGCTCCTTGACCAGGTCCGTAGGCTTCGGCATCGCGTCGGTCAAAAAGCGGAACTGTTCGCGGGACTTCTCGTCGGTGGTCATCGGGAACGTAAGGAACATCAGCGTCAGCGACTTGTCCTCGACGTCGGACTCTTTCGGGCTCGTAGGCGACATGGCGAGCCGGTCGAGGTCGGCCAGCTTCATGGACGACGCAAAGGGGACCAGCTTGCGGATCTCCTCGGCGTCGTCGGCCAGGGCGCGACCGAACTCGGTTGACGTGAGGAGAACTGCCGAAAGCACCAGTTGGGAGCTGCGCATGATTCGGCCCTTCGACGCAAGAGGCTCGGACACACGGCCCGTGCAGAGGCGCCAACAGTCCATGTTATCACCGGGCCACGGCGCAGGCAAAGCCCGCTCGTCAAGACCGCCGCAATTCTCCTGAATCGCCCATATTGCCAAGTGGGACTGGGCGTTGCCCCCGGCACCGTCTTCAGCGGCTGCGCCGCGCCGGGCTTCTCTCGTGCAAGACCGACCGGTTTCCTCGGAATTCTCGTAGAATCGCGGCAGAAACCGGGATCGGCCACTAAGAACGCGGCGCCGACGGCGAAGTGGTAGGGTGTCTCGGTGTAACCGACCCACCCCCTGCGGTGTACAACAAGTTGAGCGTGCCCGGGAGGAGAGCAGCCTGGCGGTGCGTTTGGGGGGGATAGTTTAGCTCTTCACCACCCCACTTCTTCAGAATGGGAGGAACAGAATGCGTAGGCTCAGATTACAGCGGTTCGAGTCGCTCGAGCGGCGTTTGTGTTTGTCGATCGACGCCGCCCAAGTTGCGGGAAACCTGGTGGTCACCGGCGATGCCACGCTGCCCGTCGCCATCAACGCGACCGGGCCGGAGACCTTCGAGGTGGTCGAGCAGGGGAGCCCCGCGATTACCGTCGAGGGGGTGACCGGCGGCGTTCAGGTCCTGCTCAGCGAACCCCCCCCTGACTCCGGCGACCCGGTTACGGCCGACGACGTGACCGTCGACCTGGGAGGCGAGTCAGTCGATTACATCTTCGCCAACCTGGGCGTGGGGGAGAACGCCATGACCGTGCAGAACGGCACGGTGGAAGGGCTCCTGCGGTACTTCGGCGGGCCCCAGGCAGACAACCTCCACATCGCCGACACGGCGGCGGTCGACGCTCTCGCGCTGGCGATCCTCGGACGCGGTGACAACGTGGCCCAGTTCGACGGCCAATTCGGTGGCTACGTTACGGTCCTGGGCGCCGACGGCGCCGACACGGTCGGCATCGGCGCCACTGCCAGCGTGCACCGCGATCTGTTCATCGGTCTGGGGGCGGGAGAGAACACTTTCGCGCTGGAAGGGACCGTTGAGCAGTACCTCACCGTGATCGGAGGGCCCGGCACCGACACCGCGACCATCGCCGACACCGCCAGCGTGGGCCGCGACGCCAACTTCGGGCTCGGCCACGGCACCAACCTGGTAACCGTCGACGGGGCCGTGGGCTGGAGTCTGCGCGTCGTCGGGGGCAGGGACGCCGACACCGTGGCCATCGGCGGCAGCGTCGGCGGCTTGGTTTCGGCCCTGATGGGGAACGGCGACAACAGCCTCACGCTTTCCGGCTCCGTGGGCTCCGTCGTGATCTACGCCGGCGGCACCGGCAACGACACGGTGGCCACGGCCGCCGGCTCGGAGATCGGCGGCACCGTGCTCGCCGGGCTCGGCGCAGGCGACAACTCGTTCACGCACGAGGGCCACATCGCCGGCAGCCTGATCGTCACCAGCCTCAACCCCGACGACACCGTCGACCTCGAACAAGGCACCGTGGACGGCTGGACCTGGATCCGGCTGGGTTGGCCCTGGTAAACACAACTTCGGGACCTGAATGCCCCACGCCGGGGTGCCTGGCGCGGCCCGGGATGCGTCTTCCGCATCGCGGCGCCATGCCGGGCACCCCGTTCTTTTCGCGCCGTCGGGTGGCTGTCCGCAGCCGCACGCCGAGCGCGTGCTGCCGCGTCCTGCGGTTGTGGGCCACTGCGGGATGGCGTAGGATGTCTGTGCGTCAGAACGGCCGCTTGTCGCTACGGCCCGCTCCCATGACACCCTCGCCAAACGAACCCGACGCGGCCGAACGGCGGGCCGAGCCCGTCCAGTTCACGCTCTCGGCGCTGATGCTGCTCACACTGGTGGTGGCCGTGGCCCTGGCGTTGATCGTGGGGGTGCCCTCGGTCGCGGCGGTCCCGGTGATGCTCTTTCTCGCGGCGGCCGTTCCCGCCGTTCTGACCGCCGGCGTGGTGTACGGCCGCGGTTACCTCCGGGCATTCTGTATCGGGGCGTTGTTCCCGACGGGGCTGCTGCTGTACACGACCGGGTGGTTGTTTGGGCTGGTCTTGGTGCAGGGCGGGCCACCACGGTTGAACGAGCTGGAGACGCTTGCCCAATGGGTGGAGTTCTTCGAGGAAATCGGCCCCTCGTACCGTGCCTACGCGGCCGCGGCGTGGGCGTCCAGCCTGCTCGCCGGTTCGCTCTGCGTGCTCGCCCGGCGGGTCCTTCTCACTTGCTCTCGCGCGGCGAGGCCCTAAACAGCCCGAACTCGCGGATCGTCGGCTCGGCCCGGCTCTCTTGGATGGTCACTCGGACCCGATCGGTCGTGACCGCGGGAAAGCGGAGCAGGCGCTTGTAGCCGATCGTGGTGGCTTCGGCGACCGTCTTGTAGGCATCGCCATCGGCCGCTTCGAGCGTGAACCGTTCGACCCGCTGGCCTTGGGCGATCATCTCCCGGAGCATGGCCCGGTCAAAGGTGAACGGCTTGCCGAGATCCACCTCGAACGACGCCGCGTAGACGCCCTCGGCGGGGCTCCACCAGGTGGCCGGGTCGCCGTCGGTGATGGCCGCGGGGGCACGCCCGTCGGCGGTGCTCGACGCGGTGACCTTCCCGCCCGTGGCCAGGTTCTCGGCGAACGTCTCGTCGAGCACCGCCCGAAGCTCTTTGAGCCGGGCGACGTCGTTTTCATGGAACCGCCCCCGCCTATCGGGCGGGATGTTCAGCAGCAAGTTCGAGTTGCGGCCCACCGAGCGGTAGTAGATGTCCAACAGGTGCCCGAGCGACTTGACCCTGCCGTCCTGCTCCGCGTGATAGAACCAGCCGGGGCGGATCGAGACGTCGCACTCGGCCGGGTACCACATGAGCCGCTCGGCGCCGAGGAGGTACTTACGGTGGCCCAGGTCCTTGCCGCGCCGGTCGCCCACGCCCCAAGGCAGCACGCTCCACTCGCTTTCCCGGGCGAGCCCGTTCTCGTTGCCCACCCAGCGGACGTCGGGCCCCTGGCCGAAGATGACGGCCTTTGGCTGAAGCTCGCGGACCACTTTGATGTAGCCCTCCCAGTCGTAGACCTGGCGTCGCCCGTTGGGCCCCTCGCCGCACGCCCCGTCCCACCAGACTTCGGTGATCGGGCCGTAGTTCGTGAGCAGCTCCCGGAGCTGGTTCTTGTACAGTTCGTTGTAGGCGTCGGAGCCGTAGCTCGGGGCGTTGCGGTCCCAGGGCGAGAGGTACACGCCGAACTTGATCCCCCGCCGCCGGCAGGCGTCGGCCGCCTCCTTGACGACGTCCCCCTTGCCCCCCTTCCACGGCGAGCTCTTCACGCAGTGCTCGGTGTACTTGCTCGGCCACAGGCAGAAGCCGTCGTGGTGCTTGCAGGTGAGGATCAACAGCTTCATGCCCGTTTCCTCACACACCCGGGCCCACTGGTCGGCGTCGAAGTCGGTCGGGTTGAAGATTCTGGGGTCTTCTTTCCCATCCCCCCATTCCCGGCCGGTGAAGGTGTTGACGCCGAAGTGGACGAAGCACGTGAACTCCAGCTCCTGCCACGCCACCTGCTGCGGCGTGGGGGTCACGTGGGCCGCGCGGAGCAGCACCTCGCGCGGCACCTCGTCGGCCGCTTGGAGGGCGGCGTTTGCACAGAGCACGGCAATCGCCGCAGCCAGAGAAGGACGGTTTCGCATGGTAAGTGACCTCCTCAGTGAGAGTCTCGTCACGTGCGGCAAACGGTCAACCGGCTTCGTCGTGGCCCGCCTCTTCACGCGGCGGATTGAAGAAGGCCGCCACCACGCCGATGGCCACCAGGGCCACGGCCCACACCGGCTCGTACTTGGCCGCCGCGAAGGCGTAGGAGAGGCTCGAGTAGAGCATGAACAGGCAGCTTGCGCAGAACAGGATCGGCGGCAGCGGGTAGAGGGGGACGCGGTAGGGTCGCTCCATCTGCCGGTCGCGGTGGCGGAGCACGAAGAGCGACAGGCCCACCAGCAGCGCGAACGTCCAGTAGATGGCGGCCGTGAATTCGACCATGCTCTCGAAGCCCGAACGGAGCATCCCGAAGGCCGCAACCAGCCCGAGCGTAATCACCGTCTGCAGGATGAGCGAGGCGACCGGGGTGCCCATGCGTGGGTGCCAACGCCCCAATCGGGCGTAGAGCTTGTGGTCTCGACCCATGGCGTAGTAGATCCGGGCGCCGGTGAAGACTTGGCCGTTGATCGCTCCCAGGGCGGAGATGCAGATCAGCAGGCTTACGAGCCGCGCCCCCCAATCTCCGATGCCCAATCGCAGCACGTCGGCCGCAGCGGCCGGCGAGCCGCGGAAGCCCTCGAACGACAGGGCGTAGACGAACGCCAGGTTCACGAGCAGGTAGATCGCCGTGACGGCCAGCGTGCCCAGGACCAGCGCGCGGAGGATGTTGCGGCGCGGGTTGCGGACCTCGGCCCCGACGTAGCTCATTTCGTTCCAGCCGCCGTAGGTCCAGAGGATGAAGATCAGGGCCAGCCGGAAGTTGCCCGAGCCCGAGGAGGTTGGGGCGGCGGCCGGGCCCGACCCCGGCGAGCCGAACGCGAAGGCGGCGACCACGATCAGCACCAGGCCGAGCACCTTCACGGTCGTCAGCGCGTTCTGGGTCCACTTGCCCTCGCGCACGCCGATGATGTTGACCAACGTCAAGACGGCCACGGCGGCGGCGGCGTAGCCCATCACGGCAAGGTAGGCCCGCTCGCCGGTGGCCAGCGGCCAGATCTCGTTGGCGTATTCGGCGAAGACGTAGGCAATGCCGCCGATCGAGCCGGGCCGGATGACCCAGAGCTCGGCCCAGGCGAAAATGAAGCCGGCCGACCGGCCGTAAGCGCGGGTGAGGAACACGTAGTCGCCGCCCGACTTGGGATAGGCGGTGACCAGTTCGGCGTAGCAGAGGGCCCCGATCAGGGCGAGCAGCCCGCCCGCGAACCACAGGGCGATCAGGCAGGCGGTGGGCGAGAGCCACAAGGTGGCCAAGAGGCCGAAGCCGGGCACCCGCAACTCCAGGAGCTGCCCCGCCTCGGGCATGAAACCGGCGATGGCCGGGCCGCTGCGGTAGATCCCCGCCCCAATGATGATCCCCACGATGATGCAGGTCGAGTCGAACAGGGTGAGCTGCCGCTTGGGGGCGGCGGGCTCGGCAGGGGTGGGGGAAGGTTCGGGGGTGGACATGGCGGTCCAAGCATAGGCCACAGGATCGGCAGGGGCAAGACCCGCGCCGGGTTGGAAACCCGCGGCGAACGTGGTATCATGGGCCCGGAGAACGACACGTACGAGGGCCCGGGGACCGCGTAGTCAGGGGACGTCCATCGAACATGCCCAAGAAAGAAGAAGCCATTGAAGTCGAAGGCGTGGTGACCGAGGCGTTGGCCAACACCCGGTTCCGCGTCCAGCTCGAGAGCGGGCACAAGATCATCTGCCACGTGGCCGGGAAGATGCGCAAGCACTTCATCCGCATCGTGCCCGGCGACAAGGTCCGCGTCGAGCTCTCGCCCTACGACCTCACCAAGGGCCGGATCACCTACCGTGAGCGGTAGCCCGGCCGCAAGCACCCCAGCCGCCCGGCCGGTCGGGCGGCGGAGCCCTCCCACCTTGGACCGGCGTTTTTCTCGGGTTTCTTGGGCGGTGGCGGTATGCGCCGGGCGTGGGCCGGGGTTAACTCCCCGGCCACGCGGCAAGACGGCCTGTACGACGGCCTTCCAAGGCCGTCGAGGGCTTCGATGCGACGGCGACGGCCTTGGAAGGCCGTCGTACACCAGACCGCTGAAGTGCCGGCTTCGGCCAAGAAAACCGCCCTCATCTTCCAATATCCGCCCCCGCCCGGCGAATAACCGCCTGAATCAGCGTTCCGGGCCGGGTCGGGGCAAGGGGACAGTCCCATTCTCGCTGCGCGAAAATTGGGACAGTCCCCGGGTTGTCCCCCGAGCCGGCCCACGAGTCTGTCCAGCCACAGGCCGCAACCGCCGCTGCTGCCGGGCTTTGCATAGATCGTTGCTACTGCGGTTTGGGGGGCGGCCCCCCACGCGGCCGTGCTTTTCGAGCGGGCCGTGAACTCCTGTCTCCTCAATTCTTGGGAGGGTGCATCGTGCGAAAACGAAATGGCAAAGTGATTCTGTCTCTGTTGGCGGTGGTTGGGCTGTTGGGATCGATGGGTCTGATGGCCGCCCCGAACACCGCCCGAACCCCCGTCGATCTGCCGGTACTAGACCCCCAGCCCGTGGCGGTACTCTCCATCGCCAGCGTCGACGAGCTGAAGGCCGACGTGGCCTTCGTCGGCAATCTCGTGGGCAACCCGCAGCTCGCCACCGCCATGGAGGTCGTCCTGAATCTGGCCACCCAGGGCCGGGGGCTTCAGGGCCTTGACACGGCCCGGCCGCTGGGCGTGGTGGCCGTCACGGACGGCGAGCGGATCGGCGGCTACGTCTGCCTGCCGGTGAGCGATTTCCAAAAGCTGCTGGAAACGGCCAAGGCCGTGGGCGCCAAGGTCGACGAGGCCGGCGAGGGGGTCTACCGGGTAGCCACCCGGCGCAGGCCGATCTTCGTCAAGGAACAGTCGGGCTGGGCCGTCGTGAGCGAAGAGCGGCCCGTGCTCGACGTGGTGCCCGCCGACCCGGGCAAGGTCCTGGCCGACGTGGGCCGCGAGTACGATCTGGCCGCGCGTCTGCACGCGGCCAACGTGCCCGAGAAGCACCGCCGGGAGCTGATCGACAAGATCAAACGGGACGCCGAGCGGGACATGCGGCGGCGCCCCGGCGAGTCCGAGGAGCAGCACGCCCTGCGCAAGCAGGTCACCGAAGAGCTGCTCTCGACGGTCGTCTCGCTGGTCGAGGAGGTCGATGAGGTCACGCTGGGCGTGTCGCTGGATCACGACGCGCAGCAGGCCGCGATCGAGCTTTCGATCACCGGCGCCGAGGGGACCGAAGTGGCCAAGGCCGCGGCCCGGCTTAAGGAAACCACCAGCGGTTTCGCCGGGTTCATGCTGCCCGACGCCACGCTGTCCGGCCACTGGTCGGGCCAGATGCCTTCGCAAAAGTCCGAGCTGCTGGTCACGGTGATCGAGGCCGTGCGCAAGCAGGCCATGCGCGACATCGAGAAAGAGGACAAGTCGGCCGAGGAGATCCGCGTGGCCCGAGAGCTTGCCGGCGAGGTGTTCGACCTCGTGGCTGACACGGCCCGCAGCGGCCGGGTCGACGGCGGCATGGCCCTGGTGCTGAAGACCCGCGCTGCCACGCTGGCCGCCGGCACGTACATCGCCGACGGGGCCGACCTCGATCGGATCACCAAGCAGGTCGCCCGGATCGCCGAGGCGCAAAACCCCAGAGTCAAGGAGCTGGTCAAGCTCGACGCCGACCGTTGCGAGGGGGTCCGCTTCCACACGGTCTCGATCCCCGTCCCCCCGGACGCCGAGGATCGCGAGAAGGTCGTCTCGCTGGTCGGGGAGAGCCTCGAGGTGGTGATCGGCATCGGCGAGAAGTCGGCCTACGTGGCCGCAGGGCGTGACGCCCTGGGGACGCTCAAACGGGCGATCACGACGTCGGCCAAGGAGGCGTCGCAGAAGGTCCCGCCGGTCCGGCTCTCGCTGGCCGTCGACCTCTTGGCCGAGTTCATCGCCGAGTACGGCCAGCCCAAGGACCGCCCCGGCGCCGCGAAGCTCGCCGAGCTGCTCGGCGAGAGCCCGGGCAAGGATCGCGTCAACCTCGTGGCCCAACCGATCCTGCGGGGCGTGAAGTACCGGCTCGAGGCCGAGAGCGACATCCTCACGGCCCTGGGCAAGCTGGCGGCCAAACGGAAGTAACCCGGTTGGCCGGGCGTGTTCGTAGTGACCCGATTCATCGGGTCGGGAGGGCGTGAATGCGAGCAGGACCGTATGAATGCGGTCTACAAACGACGAGGACCGCATGAATGCGGTCACTACGAACGAGGGAGGCAGACACGCAACAGGGACCCCGTTTCGCCGGGCCGGCCGGCCCTTCGTAACCCCCCCGCGATCGGGCCGGCCGGCCGTTTTCCAAGTACGACGGCCTTCCAAGGCCGTCGGAGGTTTCGACTGGCAGCGACGGCCTTGGAAGGCCGTCGTACGGAGCCTCGCGCCGGAGGTCGGCGCGCTGGGGACGAGGCAATCGGGAACGGGTGAGGGGGGCCCGAACGCGGCGGACCGGGTCACCCCCTCACCCGTCCATTTGTTGGAACGGGAGGCGGCCGACGGCGAGCCCCGCGTTGAGACCCCGGAGGTATCCCCCGGATAGCGCAACCAACACCCCCGAAGGTGTTCCTGCCCGCCCGCAGGCCCTGTTGCCGTCCCGGCCGGGCGTCTAAAATCGACGTTTTGTCAGGGGAAACCGTTTCCCCGACCCTAGCCGGGGTAGCGAATCCCGGCCGGGACACACCCGCAAGAAGTCTCGAATCGACGAGGGAGAACAAACGTGAGAAAGTTCCTTCTTTCGGCCCTGGCAATGGCGCTGGTGCTCGTCGCGGCCACGGCCGGTTGGGCCCAGCCGGGCGCGGGCGGGGCGCTGAAGCCCCTGGTGACCGTCTCGTTTAGCGGCTACGACGAGATCGTTGCCGACGTCAATTTCCTGGGCCAGCTCGGCGGTCAGCCCGACCTGGACAAGATGCTCGAGGGGCTCATCCAGGCGAAGACCGGGGGGCAAGGTCTCGTTGGCATCGACAAGAGCAAGCCCTGGGGCGCGGTCGTGCAGAGCGACGGGGCCATGGGTTTCCCCTTCTACGCCTTCGTGCCGGTCACCGACCTGCAGGCGGTGTTGGGGCTTCTGCCGGGCGTCGAATCCGAAGATGCGGGCGACGGCGTGCTCGAGCTCAGCACGCCGGGCCAGCCGGTGTTCGTCAAGGAGTCGAACGGCTGGGCGTTTGTCAGCAACGAGAAAGACACGCTGGCCGACGTTCCCGCCGACCCGACGCAACAGCTCGGGCAGCTAACCAGCAACTACGACGTGGCGATCAAGGCCCACGTGCAGAACGTGCCGGAGCCCTTGCGCAAGATGTTCGTGGCCCAGCTCCGCATGGGCGCCCAGATGGGCATGCGGCCCATGCCCGGCGAAGATGCCGACCAGTTCGCCATTCGCAGCGGGATGGCCAGGCAGGTAATCGAGCAATTCGCCACCCTGGTCGAGGAGCTCGATACGTTTCTGGTGGGGCTGAACATCAACCGCGAAGGGAGTACCGTCTATCTGGACGTCGAGCTTACGGCCGTGCCCGGCAGCAAGACGGCCCAGGAGCTGGCCGCGATGACCATTGGGGGGACGAACTTCGCCGGGTTCGACTTGCCCGGCGCGGCCGCCACGCTGAACATCGCCACGAAGCTCGGCGACTCCGACGTGGCCCAGGCCACCGCCTCGATCACGCAGGTCCGCAACGTGGCCACCGCCGAGCTTGAGAACCAGGGGCTTTCGCAGGAGGAGCTCGATCTGGCCACGGGGCTGTTGAACGACATGCTCGACGTGGCCAAGGCCACGCTCGAGAAACGGCTGGCCGACGGCGGCGCGGTCGTGATGCTCAAGTCCGACGCTTTCACGGTCGCGGCGGGCGGCGCGATCGTCGAGGGCGACAAGCTCGAGAGCATGGTCAAACGATTGGCCGGCGAGATCCAGAAGGACGATCCCAACGCCGCGGGCGGGATCCAGCTCGACGCCGAGACGTACAAGAACGTCCGCTTCCACAAGCTCAACGTCCCGCCGCCCGACGAGGACTCCAAGCGGTTCTTCGGCGAGACCCTCGAGATCGTGCTGGGGATAAACGACCAGAGCGCCTACGTGGCGTTCGGGCGCGACGCGGCCGGGCTCTTGAAGCAGGTGATCGACAAGTCGCAGGCCGAGCCGAACAAGCAGGTGCCCCCGATGAAGCTCTCGCTCGCGGCCACGCCGATCGCCCAGTTCATCGCCGATACCGCTCCCGACGGCGAGCCGGCCAAAATGATGGGCGATATGATCGCGCAGATGCTCTCGCAGCACGCCGGGAAGGACCATATCACGATCGTCTCCGAGCCGGTCGAGAACGGCGAGCGGATGCGAATCGAGATCGAGCAGGGCATCCTGGCCGTGATCCCGGCCATCGCCGCTCAAGCGGCCATGGGCGGCGGGGGAGCCCGCCCGGGTGGAATCGGCGGCGGCGGCGAGAGCCCGTTCTAAGGTTCCGTCAGGGCGAAAAAGGGACCAGGTATATTTTGCCGGAACGGCCCGCAGGGTGCTTCGCACAGAATATGCCGGGGCCCTTTTTCGCACTTTCTTGGCGCGCACTAGCCCTGCCGCGAGAAAATGGCTAGAATCAGGGGCGTGGGAGACTTGCCCGGGGAGGCGGTCTGCCGGTTCACCGTCGGCGGGGAGCGGGGCCGCCGCCGCGGGGGTCCGTGGGCGTCCCGGTTGCCAGCGTTGTTCGGGGGTTCACGTCATGAATCGATCCGATCGCCGCGGTTTTACGCTCGTCGAACTCTTGGTCGTGGTCACGATCATCGGCATCTTGATCGCGCTGTTGCTGCCGGCCGTGCAGAACGCCCGAGAGGCGGGCCGGCGGACCGTCTGCTCCAATCACCTCAAGCAGATGGCCGACGCCTGCATCCACCACCAGTCGTTGCACGGGCACTTCCCCACGGGCGGCTGGGGCTGGGGCTGGGCCGGCGAGCCCGAACGCGGCTTCACCAGGCGCCAGCCCGGCGGGTGGCATTACAACATCCTGCCCTACCTAGGCCAGATACCGCTGCACGATCTGGGCGCGGGTCTGACGGGCAACGCGAAGCGCGACGCCATCAGCGAGCGACTGGAGACCCCCGTGGAAATCTTCCACTGCCCGACGCGCCGCCGCGCGGTCGGCTACCCCTATCCCCACGGAAGCCCCTACTACAATTGCACCCGGCCCTCACCCATCGGACGCAGCGACTACGCGGCCTGTGGCGGGGACATGTCGGGGAGCACCTTCTGGAAGGGCCCCGGGTCCCTGGCCGCGGGCGACGGCTTGTCCATCGACGATTGGAATCGAGAAAACGGGAGCTGGGACGACGCCAGCGGCGTGGTCCATCTGTGCAGTGAAGTCCAGCCTGCACACGTCACCGACGGGCTGAGCTCGACCTACCTGCTCGGCGAGCGGTCCCTCGACTCCGACCGCTACTACGACGGCTCCGAATGCGCCAACGACCAGGGCTGGGACCTAGGCTACGACTTCGACGTGATCCGCTGGACCCGCGACGAGCGCTCGCACCACCCCCGGCAGGACCGGCCCGGCGTCTCCGGCTGCGAGGTGGCCTTCGGCAGCGCCCACCCGATCGGCTTCCACATGGCCATGTGCGACGGCTCGGTCCACCGGATCAACTACACGATCGAGGGCTCGATCCACGCCAAGCTCGGCAACCGCAAGGACGGCACCTCGATCGACCCGAACGACCTGTAGGCGGAATCGTTTCGTGGCAGCGTAGCATCTCGCGCCGGCGTTTCTCCGGCAACGTGCGACACCGTAATGGACCCCGAATGCCCATCCCGCCCCCCCATCCCACCACGCGAACCGAGATCGCCGGCGTTCCCGTTGCCGAGCTGGCCCGGGAGTTCGGCACGCCCACGTTCGTCTACGACGCCCGGGTGATTCTCGACCGGCTCGGGGACCTCGCCGCGTTCGACCACGTGCGCTACGCGCCGAAGGCATGCTCGAACCTGGCCGTCCTGGACCTCTTGCGCCGCCACGGGGCGCTGGTCGACACCGTGAGCGCCTTCGAGATCCGCCGGGCCCTGGCCGCCGGCTATTCGCTCGAGGGTACGCCCCCGCCGGTCGTCTACACCGCCGACGTCTTCGATCGCGAGTCGCTCGATCTGTGCGTCGAGCGGAACGTTCACGTCAACTGCGGCTCGCCGGACATGATCGACCAGCTCGGGGCCCGGGCCCCGGGACGCGAAATCACGTTGCGGATCAACCCCGGCTTCGGACACGGCCATAGCCAAAAGACCAACACCGGCGGGCCCCAGTCAAAACACGGCATCTGGCACGAGCAGATCGCCGAGTGTCTGAAGCGCGCCGAGCGCGGCCGGCTCCGCGTGACCGGCCTGCACATGCACATCGGCTCGGGAACCGACCTGGAGCACCTCTCGGGGGTCTGCGCGGCCATGGAGAAAGCGGCGGAGGAGGTGGGCGACGCCGTGAGCTCGATCTCCGCCGGCGGCGGGCTGCCGGTCGTCTACCGGCCCGGCGACGAGTACGTCGATATCGACGCCTACTTCCGGCTCTGGGACGCGGCGCGAAAACGGCTCGAAGAGCGGTTCGGCCACCCGGTGACCCTGGAGATCGAGCCGGGCCGCTACCTGGTGGCTGAAAGCGGCTACCTGATTGCCGAGATTCGGGCGGTCAAGCGTCAGGGCGAAAACACCTTCTACGTGGTCGACGCCGGGTTCAACAACCTGGCCCGGCCCATCCTCTACGGGGCGTATCACCCCATGTCGATCGTCCCGGCCGATGGCGCGGCGGACCGGCCCGAGCGGGAAGTGATCGTGGGTGGGCCCCTGTGCGAGTCGGGCGACGTCTTCACCCAGACGGCGGGCGGCTTCGTCGTCACCCGGCGCCTGCCCGAGGCCCGGGTGGGCGAGCTGCTGGTGATCGAGTGCGCGGGTGCCTACGGTTTCGTGATGGGCTCGAACTACAACTCGAAGCCGCTGGCCGCCGAGGTGCTGCTGAGCGACGGCCGCCCGCAACTCGTCCGCCGCCGGCAGACCTTCGAGGACCTGATCCGCGGCGAGACGATCCCGGAGTGAGGAAGGGGTCAGAGCCCGTTCGAGAGGTTCGTAGTGACCGCATTCATGCGGTCTCGCACGGGTGTTAGCGGCCGCATGCCTGCCGCTGCCCGAGGTCGCAGGGGCGGACAAGCCGCCCCTGGCACCCCGTGCCCCTGGCACCCCGTGCCCCTGGCACCCCGTGCCCCTGGCACCCCGCGTGCCACCGCCACAGCACTCCTCCAATCCAATACTCCATCACTCCGACCCTTCCTTCGATTCGTTGACCTCTCGCTTGCGGCCTTGGTAGAATAGCCGGCAGGGCATTCGGAACAGGCGGAGGACGTATTATGTCGATTCGGCAGATCTCATGTCGGGCTGCGCTGGTCTCGGCGCTATGGCTGCTCGGCGCCCCGCCCGCGGCGGCCCAGAACACGGCGACCACCGTTCAGCTTCCCACGTTCGGCGTGGCGGTCGACGCCGACGGGCTGCTCACGCTGAAGACCTACCCCGACCCCACCGGGCGCCTGACCATGGAGCGGATCACGGCGGCCCGGCGCCAGCTCTCCCAGGACCTCTTGGCCGCAAGCCCGCTGAGGAAGGTCTCGCTGGTGCGGCTCGAGGCGGCCGTGCGCCGCCGGCTGGAAGCGGGGCAGGAGCCCGATCCGGCGATGTGCAACCTGGCCGGGCTGGTGCGGCTGAAGTGCGTCTTTTTCTATCCCGAGACGAACGACGTGGTGATCGCCGGACCGGCCGAGGGCTGGGCCGAGGACCTCTCGGGGCGCGTGCGGGGCATCGCGTCGGGCCGGCCCGTGCTCGAGCTCGAGGACCTGGTCGTGGCGCTTCGGGCGTTTGCTCCAAACGGCCGCGGCACGCCCTTCGTCGGCTGCACGATCGACCCTACGCCGGAGGCCATGCAGCGGCTCGGGCAGTTCACGCGCCGAATCCCCAGCGTCGTGCCCGAGCGACAGCGCGGAGCGGTTGGAGTGCAAATCGCCCAAGGCATGCGCGAGGCTTTGGGGCTGGCGCCGATCCGCGTGTTCGGCGTGCCGGCCGACACGCACTTCGCCCGGGTGCTCGTCGAGGCCGACTACCGCATGAAGCTGATCGGCATCGGGCTCGAGCCGCCGCCGGTCAAGATGGCCTCGTACCTCGACCTGCTGAGGAACAACGCGCCGATGCAGCGATGGTGGTTTACGCCTAACTACGAATGCGTCAAGGTGACCGGCGACCGGCTGGGCATGGAGCTGGTCGGCGAGGGAGTGCAGCTCCTGAGCGAGTCGCAGCTCGTGGGGCCCGACGGCCAGTTCCGCTCCGGGGCACCGGCCAACAAGGCCAGCGAGCTGTTCACCGCGGGCTTCACGCGCAAGTATCCCGAGCTGGCCGCACGCAGCCCCGTCTTCGCCCAGCTCCGCAACCTGATCGACATGACCATTGCCGCGGCGTTCATCCGGCAGCAGGACTACTACAACCGCGCGGGCTGGACCATGCCGCTTTGGGGCGACGAGGGCCGCTTCCCGGTGCGCAACCGGCCCGCGCCCGGACACGTGGCGGCCGCCGTGAACGCCACCTGGAAAGGCAGCCGGCTGATCGCCCTGGCCGGCGGGGGCGTGTCGATCCGGCCGGCCGAGGCGTTTGCGTCGGGCCGGGTCGCCGATGATGAGGACGGGCGCCTAGCCGGGCTCCGCAGCGACGTGAAGCGCGCCATGCCCGACGACCGCTGGTGGTGGGATTGAACGTGCGAGCGGGGGCGCCCCTGTACGACGGCCTTCCAAGGCCGTTGGCAACGGCCGCGACGGCCTTGGAAGGCCGTCGTACATCTGGAAATGGAAGAGCCAACAGGGCAGTAGCAGCCAAAGGAGGTAATCCGATGCACCGTCGTCAGTTTCTCGGCTATGGCCTTGCGGCCGCGGCCGGCGGAGCCGCGGCGTTGGCGCGGCAGTCCGCGGCTTCACCGCCCCGCGAGCGCCTTCAATCGGCCGCCGTACCCACGCCGCCCGCCTACAGCGTGATCCCGGTGGTGGGCGACGGAAAGTGGATCTGGAAGAAGCCGCCGGAGGACGAGACGGGCTACCTCGAGCCGCGGGAGTATTCGCTGAGCGTGGGCATCGAGCTGGCCGGGCGGGGCGCGGCCGGGCAGATCAAGGCCACCACCCCGTTTCCCGTCGAGTGCCCCGAGCAGAAGATCACCGACCTGGCCGTCGAAACCCAGGGATGCCAGGCCGCGATCCGGCAGGTGGGCCGGTACGCCGGCCAGCTCTGCCTGGCCGCGCCGGGCATCCTCGCCGGCCAGGTGATCCGCGCCGTGGCCCGCTGCAAGGTGACCATCTCGAAGCAGTACCACGCCTACGCCCGCGACCAGTTCCCCGAAAAGCAGGAGGTCCCCCCGGAGGTCCGCAAGACGTACTTGGGCGACAGCCCGGGCATCAGCAGCCGCTCCCGGGAGGTCCGCCAGCTCCACGAGCAGCTCGCCAAGGGGGTCGATCACCCCTGGGACTTGGCGCGCAAGGTGGCCGAGTGGATCCCGCGGAACATCCGGCCGCAGATCGGCTCCTACACCAGCGTGGCCAAGGCCCTCGAGACCCGCCGGGGCGATTGCGAGGAGATGGCCGGCATCGAGGTGGCGGTCTGCCGGGCGGCGGGCATCCCCGCCCGGCTGGTCTGGATCCCCAACCACACCTGGAGCGAGATCTACTTAAGCGACCTGGAGGGCCGGGGCCACTGGGTGCCGGTACACACGGCCTGCTATTTCTGGTTCGGATGGACCGGGGCCCACGAGCTGGTGATTCAGAAGGGGGACCGGATTCGCGTGCCCGAAGAGCGGCGCCTGTTCAGGCTCCTGGAGGACTGGGTGCAGTGGATGGGGCGCAAGCCGGACGCCCGCTACCTGGCCGAGCTGACGCCGCTTCCGCCTTCGCCCGGCGAGGACCCCGGCCCCGGGGCCCGGCAGAAGATCGCCACCGGCGAGTGGAAGCTGGTGGGCAACCACCCGCTGGACCGCTACTCGCGGCGGTGACGCTATTTCTCCAGCTCGATCCCCTCGTGTTTCAGCGAGAGCTTGACCATCAGGCCGCAGTTCTTTTGGAAGAAGTCGAGCGGCAGGAGCTTGGTCTTGGCGTAGACCTCGGTGCCGAGCTGCTCGGCGATTTTGCGCACCGTGCGGCCGGCCTTGCCTTCGTCGACGATCCGGCGGTGGTATGCCTCGGTGGCCGCGATCGAGCGGTCGAAGAACGCGGCCACCTCGGCGGCCCCGCGCACCACCGCATGGTGGCCCAGGCAGAGGGTCTCGGCCCCCAGGTCCGCAAGCCGTCGCATCGAGTCGAGGTAATCGGTGTAACTGACGAAGTAGTCGGGCCAGCAGGAGTCGTCCTCGGGAAAGTAGTAGGGGGCCGCGTCGGAGATCAGTAGCACGTCGGCCGCCGCGTCGTGGAAGCTCAGGCTGCACTCGCTGTGGCCCGGCGTGGCGAGCACGCGGAAGTTCCGGCCGCCGACCTCGACTGCGTCGCGCTGGCCGATCGTCCGGTCCACGGCGATCTTCATCTCCGTAAGCGGCTCCGGCCGGTGCTCTTCGCGGATCGTGCCCTCGCGCAAGAGCGACTCGGTGATCGCGCCGTCGATCTTCGAGAAGAACCCGACCGCCTTCTCGTTGGCCAGCACGGCCGCGGCCGCCTCGGAGGCCAGCACCTCGGCTTGGCGCAAAAACCCGCGCAGAAACGGCACGGCCATCACGTGGTCGGGATGGGCATGGGGGATCACTACCTGCCGGATCGAGTCGGGAACGATCCCGAACTCCGAGAGCTGCTCGTGCAAGAGCGGTCCCATGGGCCCGGTGCCCCCCTCGAAGATCGCACACTCCCCGTCGCCCTTGACCAGGTAGAGCGGATATTCCGCGTTGCCGAGCATCAGCAGGGCGTCGTTGATCTCCACCGGGGGTTTCGTAATCAGCATGGCAGGGCTCCTTATCAGCGTCGATTGTCTTTGGAGTGCGGCGATTCATCGCCGCTCTTGTCTTTCAACCATCTTTTCTTAGGGGCGGCCGGTCGAACCCACGTCAGTATGTCCCCGGAAAGCGGCGATGAATCGCCGCACTCCAAAGGGAAAGTCTAGTTGGTCTTCTCCAATGCGAACAGGGCTGCTCCCAGGGCGCCGATGTGTTGCGGGTAGGGCGGCACGAGCGGGCGGCGCCCGAAGACCTCCTCGACCAGCTCGGGCACGATCGGGTTGTGGGCCACCACGCCGCCGGTCAAGACGAGCGTCTCGCCCACCGCGTCCATCTCGACCACGCGCTTCACGACCGAACGGAACGCCCCCTTGACGATGTCCTCGACCGCCTCGCCGGCCCGGATCTTCTCGAGGATCTCGGTGGCCGCGAACACGGTGCAGAAGCTGCCCAGGTTCACTTCCTTAGTGGAGCGCTCGGCCAGGGCGTCGAGTTCGGCCACGTCGAGGTTCAGCCTAATCGCGATCTCCTCCAAAAAGGCCCCGGTTCCCGCGGCGCACTTGCGGTTCATCTTGAAGCTGGTTCGGCGTCCCGAACCGTCGAGGTGGATCACCTTGTTGTCCTGGGCCCCGATGTCGATCACGCTCATGGCCCGGGCAAAATGGCAAAACGCCCCCTTGCCGTGGCAAGCGATCTCGGTCATGGTCCCGTCGGCCCACTCGACGTTGCTCCGCCCGTAGCCGGTAGCCACGCTCCCGGCGATCTCCTCCCTCTTCACCCTCGCCGCCCCGAGCGCCTCCTCCAAGCAAGCCCGAGCCGCCGCCGGATAGTCCACCCCCGACTTGCGCAGCGCACGGGCAACCACCTGCCGGTCCGGGTCGATGAGAACCAGCTTCGCGGTAGAAGCGCCGATGTCGATGCCGCAGAAGTACCGCATAATCCACTCAGTACTCACACTCACCCACCTTGGGCGAACTGAACCGCAAACTACGCTATTTTGCCCACGCCCACCGACGTCAACTGAACAGCGCAACCGTCGCGTCTTCTAGTTGTTTCGTTATGTTCCCTGGATCTTCAAAGAACTTCATTGCATCGTACGTCTTATGGAAATGGCCGTGATGGCCCACTGCATCCTCAAGCCTTTGTGGCAGCGTCACCCGCTTATTTGCCCCGAGCAGGGCTTCGATTCGCTTGTTTTCTTCAGCCTCCGGGTTGCCATCCAACTCGTGCAACACGCCGAATGGTATTTCGAAGCCATTCAGCAGCTTCATGAACTTCGGCAGTTCCTGTTTCGCAGCTTGCACAATCGTCGTGCCTAGTTCCTCTGGGAACTCCCGGAAAAGTCCTAGCTTCCGCCCTGCGGCGAGAATGGCGATTTCATCCTCGGGACCCTCCACTAAGATTACCTTCCTTGCGAAGAACATGGTATTCTGCTCAAGGCCAAAGCTTGCGATGAACTGGAACGTCTTCCTTTCGTTTTCAGCGTCCAGTACCCCAGGACTACACTGCTTTGTTCTCGTCCCCTCAGTGATCGAATCTTTCCTTGTCAAAGCAATACACTCATAATTGCCAACATCCACGAAAGCAGGTGAATGTGTGGTGTAAAGCACCTGGTCAGAGTCCGCAAAGTCCTTCAGCACGCCATGCACAAGCCTCTGCATTTGCGGATGGATGTAAAGCTCCGGCTCCTCTATCCCCAGGATGATCCTTCGGGTGTCCTTCTCGATCTCCGCGATCGCTTGCTCGGGCAGGTCGACCAATTCGCCGCGTTGGTTAAGAATCAGAGCCTGGATTAGTCCGAATACGACACAACGTTGAAGACCGTGTCCCTTCATCAGAACTTCAGTGAGTTTGCCGTCATCGACCTGAATGGAGACACCTCTTGAGAATATGGCGTTGACTTCTTCGATCTCCACATCCAGAAGTACCCCACGTACACTCGGCATGACTTTGGAGATAATGACTCGCAACTTGTCCTCAATGGCTGCGAGTACAGCCAGGCGCTCCTGTCCTTCTGCTCTCTTCTCGTCCTGCTTCGGCGCGTTGAACAGTGCGGTGAGCTCACGTATGCTTCTCTCAAGCTGTGCGTATCGCAGGTCTGTCTTTATTATCCTGTCCGCGAGATCCCCCATCAGCAGTCGGAAATTCGTCTGGGAAGAACGTCTGTCCGTCTCATTCGAATAGTCGGTGACTGCGGGTAGCAGTCGAAAGAGCGGCAGTTCCTTGAGCAAAGCCGGCTGTAACCCAAGCGCTTGTGTCTCGCCCAATGTGGGCTCCTCGAACTCGATGTCCTCTCGCTCGATAATCAGTTGACGCAAGCCCGCTTCATAGCTTTGCTTCGTGACTCGGTCTGTCTTGCGGTCGCGAACATAATCCAGAATGTCGTGCTCCTTGGCGATCCTCTCCCATTGCGGCCGTTGCGTATCCTCATGTTCCAGGACGCCATCTGTCGAAAGCCACCATTCCTTCGGCTTCGCGACATAGCCGTGATATTGCGCACTGGCCGAACCTTTCCCGGACCCGGCTTGATCGGCGGGATAGATGACTTTCTCTAGAATCAACTTGTCTCCGAGGAGATATGGGCGCAATCGTCTCCGTTCGGATGGTTCGAGTGCCCCGAAAGTGGCACTGATTCTAATAGGGGTTTCTGGGTCGAAAAAGCTCGTCTCCGATACACCTGCTGCTCCGGAAGTCAGCATCACCTGGACAGCGCGGAGTAGATTTGACTTTCCCGAATTGTTCTCTCCCACAAACGCCTGAAAAGGCTCAATCCGCATCTCCCCCGAATCGACGATGGACCGGAAGTTCTGAACCCGAAGTCCCGTCAAACGCATAGAAAGGTCCCTCTATTCGCGACATAGCACAATCGCGCGCCACATGTCCTGCCAAACTACTTGGGCGGCCTTCGTAGTTCGGGGTTGGGCTACCCTTCCGCCAACTGTTCGACAAACGCCTCGATATTCGTCCGCGTCTGCTCCTCGGAGTAGAGGCGCAGGTCGTTTAAATCCCCGTTGACGATCAGGTACGGCTTATCGAGCTGCCTCTGCAGGCGCTGGGGCATCTCGTAGCGGCAGTTCGAGTTGTTCGGGCAGGTCTTGGCGTCGTGGTAGAGGATGCCGTCGACCTGGTACTTCTCGACCATCTCGGCGATGTAACGCTCCTTGAGGTCGTCGCTGCGGCAGATGAAGATGCTCGTGTAGGCCCGGGCCATGCTCCGGAAGGGGTCGGCCGGGTCCAGGGCGTCGAAGATCCAGCTATTGCAGTAGGTCGAAGCCACCACGCAGGTCTTCAGCGCCATGAACTGCTCGGAGAGCGGGCGGAGCTTGCCCCAGATCGGCATCCCCTCCCAGTAGATGCGGTGCTGCTCCCCCTCGACGGCCGCCACGCCGTCGGCCACCCGTTGCTCAAGCTCCGGCAGGAGCGCGTTGTAGTAGTCGATCGCCGACTGCGTGCCGCGGAGCACCACGGCCGGGCCCATCTGGATGCAGGCGTCGAAGAACGTCAGCGGCGAGGGCACGGCGGCCGCCGTCTCGAGCGACGCCTTCCACAGGTCGGTGCACTGCTTCGACAGCGCGATCACCTCGCGGAGCCGCTCCGGGTCGAGCTTCTGCCCGGCGACCTGTTCGAGCGGCTCGACCAGGCCCTCCATCTGCCGGGCCACGTCGTCGATCATCGACTCGCCCAGCTCGCCGATCGCCCGGGGCGTGTGCACCCCGACGCAAGGAACGTCCCACTCCCGGGCGTAGAACTGGAACCAGTCCTTCACGTCGCGGCACTGGTTGGTGTTGAACACCAGCACGTCGGCCTTGGGCGGCCCGGGTAGCTTCATCTTCTGGAAGGGGGTTTCGCCCTTGATGTACGAGCCGACGTCGGCCGTGAGATACGAGCATATATCGGGCGAGAACCCCCGGGCGTTGGCCAGGGGGATCAGGTCCGTGGCCATGCGCGTCGAGCCGAGCATGGCCCCGTGGTTCTCGGGAAAGTGGACGTTGAAGCCCAGTGCCCGGAGCAATTCGGCCGGCCCGACGCTCGTGCACCAGGCGGTCTTCTTACCGTGCTTGGGCCCTTCGGTAAGCTCGACGAAGTATTGGCCCATCACCGACTTCATCTTGCCGGTGGCCTGGAATTCTTTACGTTCGGCAACCGCTGACATCGACGCAACTCCTTGTGGGTTATCGAAAGCTCAAAACGCCTCGTCCACCGGGGGCGGAACCGCCCGGCCAACGTCGATCGCATTCTACCACGGGCTGCCGGCGGGGTCCACGGGGTCTCGGGGGAGGATGCCGGCCGCGATTGCCCGGCGAATTGCGGCGCGGTAGAATCGTTGATGTGAGGGACCGTGCTTCACGCTCGATGGCTGAGCGCAGCCCGCTGGGAAGGAAGTCGATATGGCGACCACCGTGGCTTTCGAGGAACTGATCGAGGTCCCGATGGATCTCCGCTCGCTGGCCGATTTCCGCGGCTGGGCCCGGTCCCACGACTTCCCCGAGCGGGGGCGGATCGACTACATCGCCGGTCGAATCGAGGTCGATATGTCGCCGGAAGATATCTTCACTCACGGGACGTTGAAAACGGAAATCATTCGCGTGTTGTTGGATCGCGTCAAGCGATTCCAGCTCGGCCATCTGCTGTCCGACCGCACGCGGATTTCTTCCGTGGAAGGCGACGTGTCGGCGGAGCCCGACGTCGTGTTCATCTCCCGGGACTCGCTCCGCAGCGGCCGTGTCCGGCTGGTCCCCAAAGCCGGCGGCGAGCCGGGCCGGTACGTCGAAGTCGAAGGGGCGCCCGACCTGATCGTGGAGATCGTGAGCGACACGTCCGTGGTCAAGGACTTGCGGCGCCTGCCGCCGGCCTACTTCCGCGCGGGGGTGGGCGAGTTCTGGCTGGCCGACGCGCGCGGCGAGGAGTTGCTCTTCCAAGTCCACACGCCGGCCGAGACCGCCTTCCAACCCGTCGACACTGACGCCGACGGCTTCCAGCCCTCCCGCGTCTTCGGCTGCGCCTTCAGGCTGGACCGGGAGCGGGACGAAGAGGACCACTGGGTGTACGATCTGGTGCTGCGGGAAACCGCGGATGCGTAGGACGGATTGCCCAATCCGTCCGCTTTCTTGGGAAGGGACTGCCCAATCCGCCTGTGTCGCCCCGGGACGGATTAGGCAATCCGTCTTACAGCCCGGGGTGAATCCGTCACAGCACCAGCGTCAGCTTCAGCGACCCCTCGTGCTCGGCGGGGTTGGCGTACATCTCGAAGGCTTCGGCCGCTCGCTCCCAGGGCAGGCGCGGCGTGACCATGTCGGTCAGATCGACCCGGCCCTGAACGATCATGTCCACGGCGGTCTGGAAGCACTCCATGCACTCCGGGCCCATGCGCGCAAGGATCTTGGTCTCGTTTCCCACCGTGTGCCACCAGGGGAACTCTTGCACGTCGTGATGCGGCACGCCGAAGACGTACAGCGTGCCCATCCGCTTCGGCAGCATGGCCGCGGTCATCAGGGAATCGGGATGGCCCACGGCCTCAACGCACAGATCGACCAGCTCGCCGCCGGTCAGCTCCTTGACGGCCTCGATGGGGTCGACCTTGCCGGCGTCGATGACTTGCGTGGCCCCGAACCGCTCGGCCCACTTCAGGCGCCAGGCCACCTTGTCGATGGCGATCACCTGGGTGGCGCCCATGCGGCCCAGCAGGTGGGTGAAGATCAGGCCCATGGGCCCCTGGCCGACCACCGCCGTGCGGCGGTTGACGATCTCGCCGAGGTGGACCCGCTCCATCGCCCTGAGGACCGTGGCCAGCGGCTGGGCTACGACCATCGCGGCGTAGTCGTCCAGCCCGTCGGGCAGCCGGGCCAGGCCCGCCGGCTTCGACGCGATCAGCTCGGCAAAGCCGTTGTAGTCCTCGGGATGGGCCAGCACCGGCGTGCCCACCGGCCAATCGTCGCATCGCGACTCGACGATCCGGCCGATGTTCTCGTGGCCCAGCCAGCCCGGCGGAGGCGGCCACTCGATCTGGCCCCAGCGCCCGTCGCCCAAGTACGGCCCCATGTTCGTGCCGCACAGGGCCACGAAGTCGCAGCGCACCAGCACCTCCCCCTCGCCGGGCTCGGGCGGCGGGGCGTCGTCGATCAGTCGGATCTTCCTCGGTTGCTCGAAAAGGATGGCCTTCATGGTTCGGGGGACTCCGCGCGGGGACGGACGAAAAAGGGACCTGGTTTATCTTGCCGGAACGGCCCGGAGGGTGCTTCGCACAAAATAGACCAGGTCCCTTTTTCGTTGTGACAGATCGCTGGCGCACACGATAACGGTCCGGCGCCCGCCGGTCAAGTCGCCACGGTCTGCGGCTTGCGAAGCCCGAGCTGCTTCATCTTCTTGTAGAGCGTGGCGCGGTTGATGCCCAGCACCTCGGCCGTGGCGTGGCGGTTCCAGTTGCGCCCTTCGAGGGCTTCGAGGATGATCTGGCGCTCGGGGGCGGTCAGGGCTTCCTTGAGCGTGCGCCCGGCCTCCGGCTCGGAATCCGCGGGGGCGCGGGAAGTCACCTCGGCCGGGAGGTCTTCCATCGAGATCAGCTCGTTGCCGCCCAGCAGCACGGCCCGCTCGATCACGTTGCGCAGCTCGCGCACGTTGCCGGGCCAGGCATAGCCTTCGAGCGCCGCCATGGCCTCGTGGCTGATCCCGCGCACGGTTCGGCAGGCGTCGTCGCGGACCTGGTTGAAGAAGTGCTCAGCCAGAAAGGGGACGTCGCCGATCCGCTCGCGCAGCGGCGGAAGCTGGACGTTGATCACGTTGACCCGGTAGAACAGGTCGCGGCGGAAGCGGCCGTCGTCGACCGCCCGCGCCAGGTCTTCGTTGGTGGCCAGGATCACCCGCGCATCGACCCGAAACGTCTCGGCCCCGCCCACCTGCTCGAAGGCCATGTCCTGGAGCACGCGGAGGAGCTTGACCTGCATGTTCGGGCTGGCCGCGGCGATTTCGTCGAGGAAGATGGTGCCGCCGTCGGCCTGCATGAAGCGGCCGATGCGCTCGCGGGCGGCCCCGGTAAACGCCCCAGCCACGTGGCCGAACAGCTCGCTTTCCAGGAGCAGCTCGGGCAGGGCCCCGCAGGCCACCTCCACAAACGGCCCGAAGCGCCGGATGCTCCGGCGGTGGATGGTCCGGGCCAGCAGCGACTTGCCCGTGCCCGTCTCACCCGTAATCAAGACCGTGGCCCGGGAGTCGGCCACGCGCTCGACGATCGCGTCGACTTCCTGCATTTTCCGATGCCGGCCGACCAGCGGCTCGGCTTCCTGCCATGTTTCCGATCGGGAGGCTTGGGGGGTGGTGGCTTCGTGGAGCCTGTTTCGGCGTTGAGTCCGCTGGGCGATCATCGGCTGCTCCCGTTGTTCGTTGGTTTCTTGAGCAGGACAAAGCTCCCGGCGAATATCGTCTCGCCGGAGAATTCCAACTCCGAGCGGCCGAGGATCATCACCACGCCGGTCTCGGGGTGGTGCCCGCGGCAATAGGCCAGGATGTCGGACAGCTTGCCGTTGGCGAGCCGGGTATCGGCCAGGACCAGGTCGTACTTCTTGCGGTCGATGGCCTCGATCGCCTCGGCGCAGCCGGCGGCCACGTCGGTCTGGTAGCCCTGCTCGGTGAGCCAGTCGGCCACGGCCCGGAGGACGTGGCCTGCTTCGCCGGCCAGCAGCAGGGAACCTTTTCGCTTCATGGCGTTACCGTGACGGGTTCCGTCGGCTCACGGTTCCGGGCTTACGGCGGCGACGGCCCGGGGCCGGCCCTGCTCCAGCTCGCGGCGGCGAGGGTCCTTCCCGGTACACCGGCCGTTGCACCCGCGCCGTTTGCCTGGTGCATTCGGGTGGGGCGCGACGATGCGCAGAATCCCGTCCCAGTCGACGCAGCCGCGCCGTTGAAGCGCGGTGGCGACGCCCTGCACCTTTCGCCAGTGGCGGCGCAGTCTTCTCTCGGTCTGCTTGTAGAGTTTGACGCAATCGTCGGCCGACAGCTCCAGCCCCGATTCGTCGCTCAGATCGCACGCCTGCTTCAGGTCGTCCTGGGAATGGGCGAAGGTGGGCTCGCCAAAGGCGATCGCCTCGGCCGCTTCCCCGGCGTAGTAGACCATCAGCCGTTCGAGGTTCCGCTGCCTGTCGGGCGGAGGCGAGCCTCCGCGGAGCACGATCCTCCCTTTGGAGTGGTCGTCTTCATCGGGCACGATGCTCGCCGAGAGCACCACGTCGCCGGCAAGATACGCCATCACCGTGTGTCCGGCCTCGTGGTAGGCATAGCGCTTCTTACTCTCTCGCCAATAGCTTCCCATCACTTGGCTCTCCCAGATGTCTCCTCGACCTTGTTGCGCCCTCGACGTCTATCTGGCCCGAGCCGTCGTTGGTGCTTCCGGGACTGCCCATGTCCGCTGCGAGTTGATGCCCTCCTGTAATCTCGCGCTATGTCGGGACGGGGACCTCCTTCGTCACCACGAGCGTGGGAAAAGGGAAAAAGGAGGAGAAAAGGAAAGGAAGGATCGAGAGAAGCTGAATCGCTGTGGCTGGCCGCTGGAGTCTGGGCGGGCTTGCCTCGGTTCATTCTTCCCCTTCTTCCCAGGTTTCCCTCTTCCCTTTCTTGCCCCTCACCGGCATTCGCGTTCCGAATAAGCCCGCCCCGCCGGCCTCGAGAGGAGTCGCAGGATCGTGCAGCCGCGTTTCGTGCCGGCGCCGGACCAGGCCGCAAGAGAGCAAGTCAGGGGAGGCGGGCCTGCGGCCTGGCCGGCTGCCGGCAGAGGAGCTGCCTCGACATGTGCCTCTTCTACCGTGTACTTACGCCGAAATGGCCCGAAAGCTGCGCGCCGTGGCCGCGGATTCCCCGGAATCGGCGGAAACGGCGGGAAAAGGGACCTGGTTTGCTTTGCCGCAAAACAAACCAGGTCCCTTTTTCCGCCGGGGATTGACCGGCGGCGCTACAATGGTATGCTACGTCCCGGCGTCTGCACGAGGTTGGAGTGCGCGCGGATGGGCCGCCTCGGCCGATCCCGGGCTCAAAGGTTGAGTCGGCGCGGTGATCGGAGTTGCCGGCGGCCGCAGGAGAAAGGACATGGCATTGGGCGACGACTTCGCCGAGACCAGCTACCTGGAGAGCTTTCCCACGACGCATTGGACCACGCTGGGGAAGATTCGCGGGCCCATGACCTCCGAGCAGCGTGAGGTGCTCAACTGTCTGATCGCCCGTTATTGGAGACCCGTCTACGCCTACATCCGGCACAGCGGCCACCGCAGCAATGCCTTGGACCTCACCCAGGACTTCTTCGCCTACTCGCTCGCCCACGAGCTATTCGCCCGGGCCGATCCGACGCGCGGCCGTTTCCGCACCTTTCTGCTTAAGTGCCTGAACAACTTCCTTAGGGACGTGGGACGCCGCGAGCGGCGCCAGGCCCCGGCCGAGGGCATCATTTCGATCCAGCAGTTGGCCACCGAGGATCGGCCCGCCTTCGAGCCGTCGCGCAGCGAAACCGCCGAGGGCGTCTTCCTCCGCTCCTGGGTGTACGAGCTGCTGATGCGGGTGTGGGCCATCCTCGAGCAGGAGTACGAGGCGGCCGGCAAGCAGCTCCACTGCCGGCTCTTCCACAAGCGCGTCTTCGAGCCCGCCCTGCGCGGCACGTCGCAGCCTCCCCTGCGCGAACTGGCCGAGGAGGCCGGCTTGACCGAAAAGCAAGCTTCCAACCGGATCGTCACCACGCTGCGGGCGTTTCGGCGCCTGCTGCACAAGGAAATCGAGCTCTACGCCGGCTCGGCAGACGAAGTTTCCGCCGAGATACGCGACCTGTTCCGGTTCGCTTCCAAGTCGTAGTGCCGACCCGAGAAGTTCGTAGTGACCGCATTCATGCGGTCATGAGGCAGCCAAACGAGGCGTTTTCGCAGGGAGACCCGATGAATCGGGTCACTACAAACGCCTCTCCGACAGCCGCTAGGTCTCAAACTCGCTCCGGCACCTCGAACGGCTCGCGGTAGTCTCGGCGCACCAGTCGGTTCGCACGATCGACGACCTCCGAGCCGCCCACGAACTGCTCCTTCTGGGCGTCCATCTCCAGCCAGGGGCCGAGCACCACCTCGGTCTTCGAGAAGTCGACCCCGTTCGCTTCAAGGTGCTCCCGGAACCCGTCGAAGGTCTCGGCCGCCTCGCTGCCGCGGTCTTTGACGGCTTCGCGGGCCTCGTCGGCCGAGTGCGGCGTGCCCACCCGGTAGGAGACGTTGGCCATGTGCACCAGCGCGCTGGAGAGGTGCCCTTCGAGGACGTCGGCCCGGAGGTCCTTCGGGTTGCGGCTCCGCACGGCCGAGACGAAGTTGAACAGGTGTCCCTGGTGTCCGCTGAATCCTCCCCGGTCGCCCGACGGCCCGCTGAGACCCGGCAGCCCCGACTCGCCCTTCTCGCACTTGATCTTGGTGGGGGCCGTCTTGGGACCTCGCTCCGAGGGGAAGTTCCGAAGCTCGAAGATGACCATCGGGCCCGGCTCGTACTGAAACAGCGCGATCTGCGTGTTGGGCGTTTCGCCGTCGTCGCCAAACAGGAACCGGCCCCCCAGGCTCATCACCCGCTTCGGCAACGTATTCTGGCCCAGGCGCAGGCGTAGCGCGTCGAGCGGGTAGATCCCGTTGTTGCCGATCTCCCCGGTGCCGGTCGGCCAGACCCAATGCCAGTCGTAATGGAGGTTGCGCCGCATCAGGGGCTCCATGGGCGCCGGGCCGCACCAGAGGTTGTAGTCGATCGACTCGGGCACCGGCTGGGCCTCGCTCACCTTGCCGATGCTCCGGCGCATGCGGTTCAGCGACGTGTAGGCCACCAGGATCTTGCCCAGGTTCTCCATCTCCAGCCGCATCTCGCCGGTGTGGTGCCCGTGCTCCTGGTTGCCGAACTGCACGATGCGTTGGTATTTTCTGGCCGCCTCGACCATCTTGCGGCCCTCCCAGAGGTTGTGGCAGAGCGGCTTCTCGCAGTAGACATCCTTGCCCGCCTGGCAGGCCCAGATGGTGACCAGCGCGTGCCAGTGGTCGGGCGTGGCGGTGGTCACCGCGTCGATGCCCTTGTCCTCGAGCAGCTTGCGCACGTCGAGGTACGTGTCGACCTTCTCGTTGCGTTCTTTGGCCTGTTTGAGCCCCCGGTCGAGCACGTTCTGGTCGGCGTCGCAAACCGCCACCACGCGCACCCCGGGCAGCCCGCGCAGCAGCCGAATGTGCAGCCCTCCCTGGCCGTGAAAGCCGACCGTGGCCACGCGCAGATCGTCGTTGGCCCCCAGCACGCGTGAGTGCGGCGCCAGCGCCGCCGCGGCGCCCACGGCCAGCGCGCTTCTCTTGACGAACTTCCGGCGAGTGATTCGTCCCATGGCGGTCCCCTTTTCTTGAAGTGGTACGGTAGCCCGGCGGCTACTCTACCTCCCCGACATCCGCCGTGCAAGAGCAACGAAAAGGGACCTGGTTTATTTTGCCGGAACGGCCCGAAGGGTGCTTCGCACAAAATGAACCAGGTCCCTTTTCGTTGGCGGTTTCGCTAGAATGGCGGTTGGACCTTCGCCCCCTGCGTAGGAGGTATCACCGTGGCAAGGAACGACCGGGCCGGCTTTACGCTCGTCGAGCTGCTGGTGGTGATCGCCATCATCGGCATTCTCATCGCCTTGCTCTTGCCCGCCGTGCAGGCGGCGCGCGAGGCCGGGCGCCGGGCCCAGTGCGCCAACAATCTGAAGCAGATCGGGCTGGCGGTCCACAACTTCCACGGCTCGCGCAAGTTCCTGCCCCCCAGCCGGATATGCGACCACAAGGCCACCTGGCTGGTGCTCATCATGCCCTACATCGAGCAGCAGACCCTCTACGACCGCTGGGACCTGCCGGCCTGCTTCTACGACCAGACCGAAGAGGTGCGAAACACCTCCGTCGATGCGTACCTCTGCCCTTCGCGCCGGCGCACGGAGGCCGAATACCGCGTTGCGCGCGTGGCGGACAACGGACACGGCCGACACGGCGGCGGGGAGTTCTCCGGGGCGGTGACCGACTACGCCGCCACCACCGGGCTGAAGCCCCGCGTCGGCTGGGAGGGAGTCGAACACGAGGGCGCCCTGATCTACGGACACCCCCTGCCGAATTACCGAAGCGTGCCGCTCAGGCTGGGCGACTGGAAGTCCAACACCCAGTTCCGGTCGATCACCGACGGCACCAGCAACACGCTCCTGGCCGGCGGGTGGACCTACCGAAGCGCGCAAAGCGTGCAGGCATACAACGGCGACCACAACCCCGGCACCTACGGCGGCCCGCCCGACGACCCCCAATACGCCGGCTGGACCGTCTACCCCATCCGCCGCTCGCGCGACGTGGGCGGGCTGGGAAGCGACCACCCGGGCATCTGCCAGTTCGTCTACTGCGACGGACACGTCGACTCGCTCGCCGTCGAGACCGACACCCACGTGCTCGGAAGCCAGATAACCCGCGCCGGCAGTGAGATCATCCAACTCCAGTAACCTATGCCGATGTCTCACCGATCTCCGCCCTTGGTCCTCCTGCTTCTGCTGCCGATCCTCGCCGGTTGCGGGGGCAAGTACACCACCCACAGCGTCTCCGGCAAGGTCACGCTCGAAGACAGCACACCGCTGGAGGGCCTAAGCGTGGTCTTCCAGTGCAAAGAGCCGCCGATCACCGCCACGGGCACCACCGACTCCGGCGGCAACTACCGCCTGGGCACGGTCGAGCCGGGCGACGGCGCCCCGGCCGGCAACTATCGCGTGGCAGTCACCGAGCCCGAAGGCGACGACCCGGAAAACCCCCTGCCGCCGCGGATCGACCCGAAGTACGGCAGCTTCCAGACCTCGGGCCTGGAGTTCACCGTCCAGCCTGGCAGCAACACGTTCGATATCCCGCTGGACCCGAGCAAGACAGGACCCGCAAAAGAAAAAGAACCCCAGCGGGATTAACCGATGGGGTTCTGAGAGATTCAAGATTTGCGGGCAAGCTAACGCCTACGATACCACAACAACCCGAGGGCTGCAATGCAAAGCAGGGCGAGGGTGCAAGGTTCGGGGACTAGGGTGACAGACACCCCATCGATGATAATTCCATGTTGGTCACTATCGGTTGGTGGAGTCGCGAAAACGAGCCGGGATGCAGACGTGACGGTAACGGATCGTTCGACAGTCTCCAGCGGCGGGTAGCCCACTCGCGAAAAATCCTCGCTGTAGTCACCCAAGCTGACCGAAACGGAGTTGGCAGGGCCGGTGGCTCCGTTGTTACCAATGACGAATGTAAGGTCATATGTTCCCGGATCAAAGAGCGCCTTGCTCGTCAGGGTGCCGGAGGTAGACGAAGTGCCGTTGAGATCAATGTACAAGCCGTTGCCTGGGTAGTAGTCGTAAAACCCATTACCAAGTAAATCGACGGTGCCGGCAGTCACCGCAACAATTCTGGAAGCCGTAGTAGTCAACAAACGCCTGCACCCCCGTTCTCACTGTCGAAGTTGTCCACAATGGTCTGTGCATCGGCAGCCAGCGAAAGGGACAACCGTACGGTCCAGCACACCATCGCAACACGTCTCATTTCTCTACCTCCCGTTTCTCAGGGTCGGAACGTACATGACCTTCTTCCGCTAATTGCCCGGTCAGGGCCATTCCTCACACGCGAGTCCAAAGTTCCTCCAAGATCGGTAAGGATGGGCGTAAAGTGCGGGAAATCCACCTCGGGTGCCCGAGCGACAAACCTACTCGGGCGACAGACCTACCCACCCCACCGAATTGAGCGATGGGACTCTGTAAATTTCAAGATTCGCGCGCCGAGTAGCGCCTACGGTACCACAGCAAGCCGAGACCTGCCATTCCGAGCAACGCGAAAGTGGAGGGTTCGGGTGTCGCAATAAAGTATACGTCGGCAAGAAGCGAGCCCTCGTTGTCATAGTAGGCTTCGGGAGCAGGTTCATCCCAGATTCGGAAATCCAAATCCGAGCCAGTACCGACCCAGTGATATGTGTAAGTGTGGGTGGGTAGGTCTAGTATATCAGCGTTGAGTGCCACACCATCGAACTCCACCCTGTTGATTCGCAACGTCCACTGGTCGTTGTCGTCCTCCGTGTATTGGGCGTCAGAGAATTCACCTGGTTCTCCCACGTCGTAGCGGAATACTCCAGACACGATAACATCGTACAGCCACCCGCCTGTAAGCGTATTGACCGTACTCACTGTGGCTCCATCAGACGGAATGTCAACCGACTCAAGGTAGGTTTGCCCAAATGTGGTTCCCCCAGCGAGCAGTAGTGGGATAGCAAAACCAATAGGTAGCCCTCTCATTCCTGTTGCCTCCGATTGCGAAGCCAAGGGTGGTGGTTAGGGGCCAGTATACGCCCGGCGATGACGCCAAATGGAGTAGCCAGCATTGTAGTTGCCCCAGTGAAGAATTCAAGGGAAATCGGGACATCAGGAGCTACCACAACACCCTCCGATGGAGGGGGATGGCCGGGCACTAGACGCCGGCGACCGATCCGAGAGAGGGCGGCGGGCAGCGACAAGGATCCCGATGGTCGGCCTCGAGGTCTGACCGCTTCGCAGCAGCATACGCCTCACCGCGCGGTAAACTGCTTCACGTCTCCAAACAGCGTCACCTTGGGGTGTTTGACCATCGCCCGGTACTCGTAGGCCCCGGACTCGGGCTTGGAGACCTCGACGACGAAGCCCCCCTTGCCCAACATCTTTTGCAGAGCGACGGTTTTCCACGGGTCGGCCGTGGACAGCGGCTGCGTGGGGTCGTGGCGCCGGCGGAGTTGAAAACCCACTTCGACCTCGAGCTGCTTGTCGCCCCGAAACGAAAGCTCCCCGTGCAGCGTCACCCGGCCCGGGGCCACCTCCGCCTTGCCCGTGGTCACACCCGCGGGCACCTCCAGCGGCCTGGCCCCCTCGATCTTCAGAACCACGGGATTAGGCCACTTCCGATCATTGTAGATCCGCTGAGCCCGCATCGCCGAGACGACCAGCCCCTCGTCCGTTGGACGCCAGGTCGTGCTCGGGTCGGCCTTCGGGTTGTATTCGAGCACCTTGCTCGACTGGCCCAGCACGCCGACCTTCCCGTCCGGGCCGGCCAGCGCCACCGAACGGAGCGTGATCTCCCGCCGCTCGCCGTAGGGCCACTCGGGCCGGGTGACGATCGCGTAGACCACGTTCTTCCCGCGCCGCTTGGTGAACCAGACGTTCTCCTCGTTGGTCACCACCCACGGCTCGACGTCGTCGATCGCCTCGCGGTTGATGAACGTCCACAGCCCGATCTCGCGCAGGCGCCGCTGTTGCTCTAAGGGAATCGTGCCGTCCGGCTCCGGCCCGATGTTCAGCAGGAAGTTGCCCCCCTTGGCCCGGGTCTCGATGAGCCGCTCGATCAGCTCGCCGCCCGACTTGTACGACTCGTTGGTCGGCTTGAACTGCCACTGGGTGCCCATGGTCATGCAGGTCTCCCACGGCTCGCGCACCGCCACGCCGGGCACGTACTGCTCGGGCGTCTTCATGGCCCCGCGCGTGACCACCACGTTCGGCTGCAATTCCCAGCACAGCTCCCTGAGCCCCTCGGCCGGCCCGTCGATGAACATGATGTCGATCGGCCCGTAGTTGGTGAGCAACTCGCGGATCTGGGCCCGGTCGTATTTCATCAGCTCCGGGTTCTCCTGCGGCGTCACGCCCGGGCGCCGCCGCCCGATCGTGGTCCCCTGCTTCCACAGAAACCAAAAATCGTCCGGCGAGAAGTACAACCCCACCGCGATCCCCCGCTTGCGAAGCGCCGGGACCAGCTCGGCCAGCACGTCGCGCCCGTAGGGCGTGTGCAAAATGTCGAAGTCGGTCGTCTTCGTCTCGAACATGCAGAAGCCCGAGTGGTGCTTGGCCGTAAACACCACGTACCGGGTGCCCGCCAGCTTGGCCAGATCGGCCCAATCGTCCGGGTCGAACCGCTTGGGGTTGAACGTCTTCGGCAGCTCCTCGAAATACCGCCGACAATACTCCTCGTCCGCCCCCACCAACGAATGACTGATCACCGACCCGAGCTGGCTGTCCACACTCCAGTGCACGAACAACCCGAACCCCAACCCTCCAAACCACTCGACCCGCTCGGGCTTGTTGCCGACCGAGGTTTGTTCGTTCACATCGGCGACCTGCCCAGCGGCAGGAATCGCGGCGCTTAGCACGAGCAAGGCCGCCGCGAACGAGGCAATGTGCGGCATTCGAGTGCGGATCACGAGGGATCTCCTTCACGCAGACGGCCTACTTCTCGCCGAGCTTCTGCCCGCACCAGGGGCAGAAGTTCCAGGATCCCTTGCACTTTTCTTTGCAGCCGGGGCACCTCTTCGGCGCGAGCACGGAGTCAAGGGGAAGACGCCACTTGAACTCCCTTCGCCCGACCCTGATTTGGAGGTGTCCTTTGCCCTTGGCGGATGCGATCTGCGCGCCGGCCGCGGTCTTGCCGGGAAAGACGAGGAAGTGCATGTTCTTTCCCATGGGGCCCAGCAGGTTGGCCATCACCGGCTTCATCATTTCGAGGAAGTTCTTCACGTCCGGGCTGATCTGCTCTTCGCTCAGCGGCGCGTAGGATTTGTTCTGCGAGTCGACGATCCGCACGTTGGCACGAACGTAGCTCTCCGACTTGTAGGTGACCCCGCCGAAGGGACCCATGTCGCCGGTCACCACGGCGACCATCGTATAGGGGCGGACGATCTTCAGGAACTGCTCCGCCTGGGTTGCCGTGACCTGGGGTGTTTGGGCGAAGCTTGCCGCCCAGAACTCCTCGGGCAGCCACCAAACGAGCGTCATGTCGTCGAGCTTCTCGGACACCTTCTGGGTCTCTGCAACCAGACCCTGCACGTCGATGTCCTCCGCCACGGCGAGACTGCCACTTGCCAACGGCAAACTCACCGCCGCGAATACGATCGGAAAGAACCGATTCCTCATTTCTTCGCCCTCCTCTTTTCCTGTCGCAGGGGTGCTGAGGTGAAAAGGTGTCCGTTGCGCCCATGGGTCAGGCAGCGTGGGCATCGCCCGGCGAACGGGCCGTGCTCTCCGGCGTGCCGCGCCGGTCGACCACGTTCACGCTACTTGACCGTGTAGGCTATCCCGCCCGGACTGGAACGTCAAGCAGCGGACCGAACCGGGCGCAAGTGTCTGCCTGGGGGTGTGGGACGCGGGCTGGTGCCGGCCGGGGCCGGCTCGAAGCGGGCGGGGGGAAGGGCTGCGGGAACTGGGGGCGGCGGAAGGGCCGATGGGCGTCCGCTCGGGGACGTGATCGCGGGGGCTCTCGCTCGTTTAACCGCAAGCCGAAGGCGGGCGCGGGCGTCCGGAGTCGGGCATGCGGTGGCCGTGGAGCGATGCCGCTCGACTTCGCCCCCGTGGCCAAGTCAGGCCGTCGGTCCGCGCACGCCTTCGGCTTGCGGTTAAACGAACACGCCGTGGCCGAAACAAACTCCCGGTTCTGCCGGGCGAGCCGGCAGGGGCGGAAACCCCGCGGGAGGCCGGGCGAGACTTGACGGGCGGAGAGGGCGGGTATGTCCAACAACGCGGGCGGGGCGGGGTCAAGTGGGGTGGGGGGGACCTAAAGGGTTGCGGGGGAATGCGTTGCGCGGGGCCGGTGTCCAAGAGCGTTTCGAGAGGCCCCTCAGTAGAGGGGGCTGCGCAAGAGTGGCCGATGGACAATACCCTAGAGGAGCCCTTGTTACATAAAGATCAGCGGTTTAGTGCCTGTTCCGAAGTATCGGCGCCGCAAGGGGTTATGACACGAAATTACCTATCTTGCCGAAGATGGCCCAAGAAGGCCGCGGGAAGCGGGTCGGAAGGTGCGAGTGGTTGGACGGGGGGCTTTGGCCGACACACGTTTTCGGCCCGAGCACGGGGGCACGGCGTGCGTGGTGCTGGCCGGGGGCGGCCGGGGGTGGTAGGCTGGGCCGCGTTGCGGGCAGCGGACTTCGACGGAACGACGCCATGGCTTATCTCATCGGCACGGACGAAGCCGGGTACGGGCCGAACCTGGGGCCGCTGGTGATCTCGGGCAGCGTGTGGCAGGTGGGCGAGGGCGTGCGCAGTGAGGATTTGTACGGGCGGCTCGAAGGGGGCGTGGCGGCCGGGCTGCGGGAGCTGCGCGCGGGGGGTGACGGGCGGTGTGTGATTGCCGACTCGAAGCGGGTCTACGTGCCGGGCGGGGGCCTTAAGCAGCTCGAGCGCACGCTCTGGGCCGCGTGGGCACAGCTCGGCCGGGTGCCCGGCACGTGGCGCGAGGCGTGGCGCCTTCACGCACCCGAGTCGGCCGAGGCGCTGGGCGACGTGCCCTGGTACGCGGGCTACGACTCGCCGCTGCCGGTCGATGCGGAGCCCGGCGAGCTAGCCGCAGCGGCCGAGCGCCTGCGCGAGTGCCTGGGCGCGGGGGGGGTCCGGCTGGTCGGGCTGGCCAGCCGGGCGGTCTTTCCCGAGGGGTTCAACGGACTGGTGGAACGCTTC
>Ga0180438_10001162_pt1 | contig 47382 bp, 66 predicted proteins | sample SS_ome_12_FD_132455 | JGI IMG/M metagenome (GOLD analysis project Ga0180438, IMG submission 132455) | Hypersaline lake sediment archaeal communities from the Salton Sea, California, USA - SS_3_D_2 metaG | ecosystem: Environmental > Aquatic > Non-marine Saline and Alkaline > Hypersaline >...
GATAGCTCCGAGCACATCGCACGCATCCGCGCCCGGTGTAGCCTGGCACAACCAGGCAATCTCATTGGCCAGTGCCATCTTTGCCACGACCACCGCATTGAGCCCGGTCTTGGTCAACTCTGCACTCTCCAGGCTCATGTGATAGATTACCGGATCGTTGTCCACCAGGCTCTCATAGTAGGATTGCACGACGATCCCCGCTTGTCGGTCGTGCTCTCCAATCACGATGTACTCTGGCCGCCGAAAATCATCAATAATCGAGCCCTGCCGGATGAACTCAGGAGAGTGGGTCAGCCCAAAGTCCACACCCAAACGCAGCCCTGAGACCTCTTCGATCAGTTTCCCAATCTTGCGCACCTCGCCAGGCATGACCGTCGAAACCACGTTGACCACGATGTAAGGCATACCCAAGTGCATAGTATCTGCTAACCCTTGGGCCACGTCCACCGCCGCCGCCCGCACACATTGGCTAGAAAACTGTCCGGCCGGCGTGGAGGGCGTAGCTGTGATGATGCACACCAGGTCGGCCAGGTGCGTAGCCCACGCATTATCGGAGAGCAGCGTCAGGCGCTCTCGGTGCTTGCGCACCAGTCCATTGATCTGAGGCTCCGCACAGTCTACACACCCTTCCCGGATGGCCTCTAGCGCCGCCTCGTTGACGTCCGAAATGATGACCTCGTGCCCGCGCTCTGCACTCCATAGCGCAAAGGGAAGCCCCAACTTTCCCGCGCCGCCGATGTAGGCTACACGCATTGTGCCGCCTCCACATGTCCAACCCACCCAGGATGCGGGCGAAAGTGCAGGCCAGAATGCTCCTCGAACATGTGCAGCTTGCAGAAATGATGATACAGCGGCAAGCGGAGCGGATCGAAGCCCATCAGGTGCGCTGCGAATACATCCACAGCAAGCAGATTCTCACCACCGATCAGCAGGCCAGCCAGGACCGGATCGGGCGCAAGTGGCCCGTTGCCTTCCCCGCCGATCACCCCATCGACGATCGAGAACGTGCGCCCTTGGCATACACAGTCAAACGCCGCATAGAGATCAGCTACCATTCGCCATGTGGTATCATTCCCATACCAGTTGCCCGCGTCGAGGGCGCGCTTGTGTTCGTCCACCTTGAGCCCTAGCTTGCGTGTAGTGTGGTTATGCAGCCAATAGATAGCCTGGTGCAGCCAGTCCAGGACCGGCACCTGCCGCGCCAGAAGATGGTCATACATCCAACGCTCCAAGCCGATCAATGCCTGCTCGTGCGGTGCCCACAGCTTATCGGGGTACTGATCGCCGCCCTCACTTGGTGGTCCCAATGTGTAATGTGGCAGACAGTTCTTGTCTGTGCAGATACCCACTAGATTCTTGAGATTGAGCGTCACGCCTGCCTTTTTGTGCGTTTTCATCTTGGGCAGCGAGATCACCAAGTCGGCCTCGGGGACCGTGCGAGACAGGACATACCGATGCCGCTTGCCGCTGTGATACCCTGCCAAATCCCCACGCCAGTAGCACGCGCCGACCATCCGATCAACCCGATCAACGTCCATCCCTGCAAAGAGGCTGTGATCCCCTAGATCGACCATCGTTGCCCCCTTCGGATCGCCGGGCAGCGGCTCCAATTGTGAGGCCAAATGCCGCCCTTTGGACCAGTAGGAGCGTAGATCAAGCAGGGTCATCATGCCGCCATAGAGGTCCGCTACTTGGGGCAACCCTGTGATGTCCATCAGCTTGGCCCAATCACAATCATACTGTGGCGCATCGGCTACGATGATCCGTCCCTCTCCCTGCAGCGCAATGTAGCAATAGTCGGCCACTGCCCGGATCACAGACGGATGTGTGATCACCGCGTACAGATCGCCACCGCCTCGGTTTCTGTGCGCCACAAAGTTTGGCTTGAGCACGACCGTCATGCCCGGCTTGAGGAATTCCCCAAGCGGATTCCAAGCGGGCGTGTCAAAGCGGGCCTGATCGAGCCTAAGCTGATACAGCAGCCGCCGCACACCCGAATACACGAAATTGAAGTCTAGCCCGAGCTGCCCTGGAAAGGGATACTCTGGGAAAGCCGCCAGCGGATGGTAAGGTGCTACGGTTGGATAGCCCGCCGGAATTACTCGGGTCATGACGATCTGCTCATTCATCGCGGATCACCAATCGCTGCTTGCCGCGCCGCGTGCGCCCGATGGCATCGACCTGCTCCAGTTCAAGATCAAAACCGCTCAACTTGCGCATCAATCCCGCCCGCATTCGCACCTCGTCAGCTTGACCCACATAGAACACAGTCACCATGCCCGGTTGCATCTGCCAGAACTGGACCGCCTGTACCCCGCGCAACGTGTCATCGTGAAAGTTGACAGCAGTCATGTAGACACGCCGGCCGTCTGCACTCTCAAGATATTCCTGTTCCCGCCCAACAATGCGCCGCCAGACTTGCCCCTGCCGCCCACATGCCGAGCACCCCCAACCGGCAAACTCAGCCAGATCGCCGGTGCGGTAGCGGACCATCGGCGTAGCGTGCATGATGAACGACGTAGCGACAATCTCACCCACATGGCCGGGCACTGTGACAGGCTGACCGTTTTCATCGAGCAGCTCTGCATAGCCGTATTGTGGCAAAACGTGGTACGTATCGGCGCCTTCACAGTACCCGGCCAGCACCGCGCACTCATAGTGCCCGTAGTGATCGAACACCCGCCCGCCGAACACGCGCGCCATAATCTCTTTCTGCCACGGGTACAGATTCTCCGATGCGCACAGAACGCCTTTGACCGGCAGCTCGTGCCCGGTTTCTGCCAGCCAGCAAGCAAAAGCATAGCCGGAAGAGGGATAACAGCGGATCCACTCTGGCTTGTACTCTAGCACCGCTTGATAATACCGCTCGATCCATCCCGGCGTGAGATGGTAGGAAGAGCAGCGCAGCTCGTTCAACTCGGGCACGTACTCCATGTGGTTGGGTGTGTCAATCACCAGCCCGCGCAAGGTTAGTTGCCGGTCTCCCTCTTTCCAGCCGATAGCACGGTACAAGTGCGCCTTGCTGGCCAGCTCGCGGGCAAACGTCAGCGGATCGCGCCAGAAGCCAAATGGTTCCCCGGTTGAGCCACCTGTGGTGGTCCAGACGCGCCCAGGGATCGGCACGGAAAAGCGCTCCACATCTGCGCGCATCGTCGCCTTATCCACCATCGGGAAGCGCCGTAGATCGTCGAGGTCGTGCAGATCACTTGGAGAGATACCCGCCGCGTCATAGAGTTCCCGATACCCGCGCGTGTTCTCATAGGCCCAAGTGAGCGCCTTGATCACCTCAGCGCGCGCCAATGCCTCGGAATGATGGTACTCTGTCATCTCCAAGTATTGCCGCCAAGCCATATAGATTGGATTGTCGAGGTCTTTGTGTTTCAAGGTATCCTCTCAAAATCCAGGTTCTCTTCTTGGTTCAGGCTCCAAGGTGTGGCACTGGTCAGACGAAAGCCGTTTCTTTCCAGATAGGTCACTGTCTCTGACTTGTCCGATGCCCCCATGTAGGGAGAGCGCGCAATCTGTACCTCGAGGCGAATACGATCGACATCGGCGATCCGCTGGCCTAGAGAGTGTATCACGGCCAAGTCTGCCCCCTGCGCATCAATTTTGAGGTATTCGACGTGCCCGATGCCCACCCAGTTGAGAAACGTATCCAACCGGATCGAAGGCACATAGCGTACATCGGTCACCCGGAGGCCGCTATTGTCCTTCCAGCCTGCTACCCCTGCCGCGTCAAGCGGTAGAATGCTGCTGCACGAGTCATTGACAGTCACATAGAACGGCACACATCCGTTGCACTCCGAGACAGCCATCGGCAAGACCACAAAGCGCGGATGCCTACCCACTGACTTGAGCGCAAGAGCCAGGTTCGGCTCAAAGGCATAGATGGTCAAGTCGTCGGCCATCATTGGCAGCGTTGTCTCTCCGTAATGCGCGCCCACGTCCAGCCAGATTCTCATCGCCAATCGAATGCCTCTCTTGTCCGGTCACTTTCAAACACATAGGGCTCTTGATCGTCGAATCCCATCCGCTCGAAGAGGTCCGGCTTGAAATGCACGCCCTCACGCCCGATAGAAATGCCCCGGTTGACCGTCGTGCGGACCCTGCACATCCCGGCTAGGTGGATGGCCATGTCCTTGCCGCCGTCTTGGGAGCTGGCGTAGTGCTTCCAACCGACTTCTTGAAAGAGCGCCTGCACCTTGCCATGTGGCAGTTGGGCATAATCGCAATCCTGGATCAGCTCATAGTAGCGCATAAAGTGCGGGCGAATGCGCGCCCAGCGGTCGGGCGTGAAGGCAACCATCCACCAGTGCGGGCGGCCTACAGCAACCTGATCCAACCACTGATCGGTTTCCTCTTTCTTGCACCAACGTCGAAAGCCGGTTGTAAAGCCGAACACGTCCGGGCGGTGCTCGAGCTCGTCAAATAGGATCGGCAGTAAGCGTGCCCAGTAGGGCGATAGGATTACATCATCTTCCAGCATCACGATCCGCTCGTAGCACGCACACATCCACTCGTAGGCTTTGAACTGGTTGATCCCCACGCCAAGGTTGGCCATGCGGATATGGACCTCTTTCACACCGGGCAGGTGGGCGCTGAAAAACACCTCGACCGCTTTCCGAATGCGCCCCGCATCGCCAACCTCCCGAGCGCTGAACAAGTTAATCGCATTGTCTTGGAACAGGTGCCAAGCCAGTTCCGGCGCGTCGACCTGTGCCTCCAAACTCTCCAAGAGCTGGGCCAAGTAGTCAGGACGGTCGAAAGAGACAATGCCGACGCCGATCATTGCTTGCTGCTCCCTGTTGGCCTAGTGTTTTCTTCAAGTTGCAGCTTGATCGCACCCACAAGCACGCCCTTGTCTTGTATGCTCCATTTATGTACCTGGTTATCATAGAGCATCTTCACAATTCGACTAATCAGCCGGTCCCGTTCCTCTTGTGTTGCCATTAAAATGCCCCCTAAAAGCTCCCTGTGATCTTTGTCGCTCGAATCAAATCAGACAATTCTAGCTTACCGTAAGCGTCCAATGTAGGCAGAGCAAGCGGATCAGTGGCACTTTCTTCACAGACCGCAGCAAGATCAAAGTCCACTAATTTAGTCACCCGCTCGCGGCTTTCCACTGGCACACGGTCAATCTGTGATGGCCTGCCACTTTTGGTGATCAGCAATTCCTTGTCTCCCAGTTCATCTAGGAGCCTTTGCAACTGATAGAAGTCAGCCTTGGCAATGTCACGTTCACTATACCCTGCCCGTTTCAAGAGCTGCCCCATAGCCTCGGCCATGTCCTCTTTGGCTTCTGCCCATAATTCCCCTTCCATCCGTCGCGCTGCACTGACAGAAAAAGCGCCTTGTCTGACTTGTATTTGCTCTTTCCCTACGACCATCCAGCCCGAATCCTGAGCCCCACGCATTTGAGCCACATAAGAACGGATACCTTCTTTGGTGTATTTGTTGTAGAGTTCTATACCCTCATCATGAAGCTGATCCGCCAATTGCTGCCATTCAAAATCAGATGCTTGCTCTGGCCCAATTCCAAAAGCATCCCATAAAGCTTGATTCAATTCCCGCTCTTGGTTTAACTGCTGCTCTAGAGTATCAATCACACTTTTGAGACCTGCCCCAGTTGGATCTCCTTCTTCGATCACTGCTTCCATAATTGGGCGCATCGAATCAATCTCTTGCTGCAGATCAGTCTCTCGTCTACTAGGCGATCTCACTATAGGCACTGGTCCTCTTTGCCATGCCCGCCGCGCTGCTCTGATCTCTTCCCGCGCCTGATCCAATATCGCGGCGCTGTCTTCTGTGATCACATTCTCCCAGTAGCACAGACAATGCGGATGCGCCGGCTGTGTTGGCAAATCGTCAAACTCATATTCCTTATCGGCGTAGCTGTCACAGATGTCACAGCACGGATGCTGGGGCGATAGTTTCCAGCGCAACTTCTCCACAAACGGGTTGGCCTTAGCTGCCGCCTCGTGTGCCTGGGAGGCCGCGCGCGTGATCTCTGTCCGTGCCAGCCGCATAGCATCATAAGACGCATCTGTGCCATAGGGTGTCTTGGTGCGTACCAGTTGCCGCCCTGGATGCAAGAACCGCTCCAGATCACGAGACAACTTGAGCGATCCCCGCCCGCGCGCGATCCCATCCTCCAAAAAGGCATCTATCTTGCGCCGCGTCTCGCTTGCCGTGCGCCAAATCCGGTCACTCAGCCGGTAACCATTCGGGTCAACCCACAAGTGCGGTGGGTCGTAGCCTGCCAGTGGGTTTGGTGCAAAGACCTCTCGCTGCCCCTGTGCATTTCTACGAACGCTCCAATAGTCCATCAGCGCATCAAGCGAAAAAGCCTCTTGCTCACGGGCAATGCCTGCCCGCATGGCTAGTTCAGCCTTAACCTCAGCTGGCAATAGGCGATTCATCATCGCTGCTTCCCGCTCGACCTCGATCCGCATGGCATCTGTAATCGAAGCCCACAGGATACGCATGTAGCTCGAAAGCGGCATCACCGAGCCATCGGGCAAGACCTCGTAGGGAGCCAGCACCCCTGCCCGGTTGCGGCCGACGAACAATCTCACGATCCGCTCTCCGATGTCCCGTTGTAAGTCGTAGGTCGCGCTTCTTGGAATCTGCCCATCCGCATCCGCACTGCGCACGATCTGACTCGTGGCATAGCGCGCCAGGCCGGCAAAGAGCGCGGTCATCTGCTCTTCATTCCTGCGCATCACGCGCAAATGTTGGCTACGGTAACTAGTTGCCACGCTCAGATTCCATACCGCGCTGCAAGGTAGGCTTCTACCGACTGTCTATTAGCCGCACTCAGTGCAGAATTGTAGACGATGATCTCTGCTATCCATCCTTCAAGGCCGAGGATAGCTGCCCCTGCATTAGAGCGCCCGGCAGTGATGCACTCTTCGTTTGCCAGACTGGGCGTATTCGTAGGGCTTCCGGTACCCGTCTCTGCCATAGATATACCATTGTGCCAATATTCACCGCTGCCATAATCTGCCCCGGCTGCCCTGATCCATGCGCTGTAGCTCCAGCTTGCCCAGTCCGCACCACTAAATGCCTGGTTTCCGTTGTTGTAGCGGTAGCTGGCTCCGCCCTCTGGAGAAAGACCAACGACCTCTCCCGCTGCGCCATCATTCGCGCCCAGTTGAAAAAATCGCCCGGATGCACTGCCAGTTTCCGCGTCCTTTGCGACGATAAAGACCGAGATCGCCGGATTGCCTGTAAAGCCGAGCGCATCGGCGCGCCCAAGATACTCTCCTTCGTTGGCAAGGTACACAGCAGGGAGAGAGTTGATCTGATTCAGGTCCAACTCCGGCTTATTCGCGCCCGACTGGGTTAGATGGTTCCCATTGCCGCTCTGATCTTCCCAGCCGCCAACAGCATCCCCATCACCCGTTGCCGGCGTAGTCATGGCATCGTCTTGGTACGTCCCTGTATCGGACTTTACCCACAGCAGCAAACCGGCCAGATCATCCGGCGAAAACTCGCCACTACTTACAGCGCTAGGCCCCGCGCCAACCATTGGCAGAGACATTGCTACACGCTCACAATCGCATAAGTGATAATACCATCAACCGTGCAAGCCCCTGTATCGGCCTCAAGTGCTTTGTTGGTAGCAACCTTGATCCAAGGCATAGCAAAGTTGCCGCTCATAGGAAGCACCCAGCCGCCTTCATCTGAGACTGCCATCGTACCCGAGAGAGCGGTATCATCCTCATCTTGGAGCGTCACCGTGCCCGCTGCTGTGTCGGCCATCATAAAAAGGCCATACACCCAGAGCTGCTTGTTGGCACCGGGCGCGGTAACGAGTACTTGGTTAGCAGTAGAGGCCGCGAGATTGACCACAGCGCTGGCAAAACTATCTATCGTCGGGTTACCTGGCCCCTGCACCGCACCGGGCAGTGTGAGCACATCCACATCCCCGATGTTATTTGTCCCTGCCGGCAAAGCCGCGCCAACAGTCACAGATCCATCAACCGTCAGTGCCCCGCCCGCATCCGACACAGGCACCGGGTTGGCATTGGCAACATCCGCGTCACCCACCTGGATATTGGCATCGACCTTGCTCGTTGCGCCCGAAGCTACAGAGACCTGCCCCGGATTGCTGGCCGTGAAAAGCTCATTTTCGCTGCTATCGTTGATCACTACTCTAGGCATTATCAGCCTCCTCTTGTTGCGCCGCGCTCATGTCGCGCTGAAAGTCAAAACTGGTCCCATCTGGGAAAAGAGCCTCTCGCCGCTCGTCTGCCTCTGCCTGCGCATCCTGCGCTTCCTGGTCCGGGTTGGGCACGATGTCCAAGAGTGTCAGCGCTGTGTGGTCGGTGATCAGGTTGCGATCCGCCGCAAAGGTCAGCTTATCGAGCAGCGTGCGCACGTCTTGGGGAATCACCTCAGGCCACTCGACCGTCAAAGCATCGACCACCAGCGGCTCAGTTAGCACCGTCGTCTGTAGCCAAACCTCAGTCACATCTCGCAGCCAGCCCGCATTCTCGACCTGCCGCCCTTTGATGTCCCGCACCCATTGGTCCATCTGCGTCTCAGCAGTCGAGCGGGAACTGGTCAACTCGCCGCCCCAGATGAATTCAGGGATACCCGTATGATCCAAGAGCAGCAAAAAGAGCGATTTCAGCGCTGCTTTGGTGTCCTCGGTAAAGCCGACCGTCGGCCCGGCGAATTTGAAAGAGCCGCCCTTACCCACGAGCATGACGCTGTTCTGGTCCAACGTCAATTGGGTATGCGTGATCTCGTTGCCGTCTTTGTCGTAGTACGTGTCATACTCTGCCGGCGCGTTTTGGTCGATGACCTGGCTGATATCCTCCATACCCTCGAACACGGGGATTGGGTTGCCCAGGAGCTTGGCACCGTCGAGCTGCTTGAAGATCAGATCATCGTACTGGTCGTAGAGCGGTCTCAATTCCTCGTGGATCGGATGGCCATAGGTCTCATTGGCACTACGCATGTGTGGGACATGGACAACCGGCAAACGCCCGATCAGGTTCTCAAAGGTCATCTCTGAGACTACTTGCCCGCCCTCTCGGGTCGTAACCATGCGATCGAAAGCGGTGTAGCGGTCCTCAATCGTCTGAGTGTCCGTCTTGGTGGTCACGGTCACAACCACGAGCTGCCGATAATCCAGCGGATTCCACTCAGGTTCTACCGTGTCTGGGCTTGGGATGGATAGACTGCCATCCGCATTGACGATGATCCACTGGTCTCCCAGGCCGAGCTTGTCCCTGAACACGTCGAGCAGCGTATCGGCATTCTGCTCTAGAAAATCGGCAATGGCCTGATCTGTCAGATTTCTCGGGTCGTTCTCGTTGCCCGGATCGCCCGACTCAGCCAGGGAGATCACCACGCCCTGGCCCAGCACCCAGGTAGCAAAGATGTTTTCGATCCGCTCGCAGAAAAGGCCGCTGAGCGTGTAGCCCTTGGCCTTGCAGCGTCTAAGCTTGTCCCAAAACTCATAGTCAGGCCGCGTCTGATCGTAGGTCTTGACGTAGGAGCGGCTCTTGTAGAGCGTCGTCTGTGCGCTGCCCAGGACATAGCGCCCGATCAGCTCAGAGACCGGAGCACGGCCAAATAGCCGTCCCAGAAAGCCGGGTTTAGTGTCTTGAGCCATAGAGTGTCCTTACTGGGTTTCTTTGCCGACCATGGCCATTTGCCCGACTGCCATAGAGATTGGCTGCGCTGCGCACAATCTGAACGTTGGTAGGCCGGTTGGATGCTTCCCAAGCCAGCGCAAGCGAGATTACATAATCGTCGTGCATCCCTTCGGGAGCCGCGTAGCGCCACCGGCCAGAGGGAAGCCGCGTAGCCTCGAATGCCTGCAACTCGGTGATCAGCACGTCATCGTTAGGGATGCCGATCTCCTGTCGCTCAAAGGCCAATTGGAGCGCTACGATCACATCCTGCTTGCTCTGCGCGGTCGTGGTAAAGCCCTTGACCGGCAAGCCTTCGCTCTGAAGCTGCTCGATGTTCGGCCCGCCGATGCTGTTCTCTTCGGCCAGAATCTCACATACGTTCCACCGCTGAGCCAATGCGCGGAGCCGCCCACGCTGTACGTCCCAACCGATCTGATTGAAGCGGTCGATCTCGCACACGCGCCCAGTCTCACGCTCGATCACGGTCAGCACGGTAAAGTCATAGCTTTGCGCCCAGTCCACACCCATGACGTAGTGATGCCGGCCGGCCAGCTCAGACACTTCCTCAATCACACACTGCCGCACGTTGCGGAAAACGCTGCCCGCGTCGTCGACGATCTCGGCTAGGTATTCTTGATCGAAGAAGCGTGCCGGCGTGTGTTCTCTGATCTCGTCGATCGCTGCCCGGTCGATGAATGGGTTATCATAGGTCGTGGCATGAATCTGTAGCCAGCCATCGCGGCCGGCCGCTTGCCGCCACAGATTGGCCGCCCAGTTGTTGCCCTTGGGCACACCGCCAAAGGCTACCCAGCCGCCATAGTCCAGAAGTGTGGCCTCTAGGTACTCAGTCCAGACAATCTCAGGCAGCAGGGAGAACTCGTCAACCACCGCACCCTTGATGCCCTCCCCGGCCAGAGAGCTTGGGTTATCGCCCGTCCTAAACCAGATTTCTCCCAGGCCGGGGATCTGCAGCTCGTTGCGGCTGCGATTGATGTGCTGGCGCGCGTCGAGGTCCACTGCGGTTAGCACCTGCCGGGCAATGCTGGAAACGCCGCGCCAGGCACGCTTGAGAGAGGCTGAGCGCCAGGAGAGGCCGACCCACCAGTAGAGGCCCGGATCGCGCTGCATCCAATAGAAGAGCCGCTGCACGTATCCATCCGTTTTGCCATAGCGCCGCCCACAGAATGCCACCACATTGCCCTCATAGGTGATCATCTGCCTCTGCGTCAGGCTGTGCGGCTTGAGCATTGGGATCTGTACTTGCGTCATACCATGTAAACTGAACCTTGACTGGTTCGCCCCCTGTCGTCACATCCACTTGACTTTGTGCTGGCAATCCTGCCCGATCGAGGATGGCCCGCGCTGCTGTGACCGAAGTCTGCCCGCGCCCTTTTGCCGCCCGCTCGAGCGCATCCAGCGCCACCGGCACGAGACTTTCCAGCTTGGCTTTGGCCGCTTCGAGCGTATCGGCCAGCATCAGTGCCACAGCCTCTTCCAACTCGTCTAGGTTGTCCCACTTGTGCGGCGTCGTTCGGTGGAGCCCCAGCGCTTTAGCTGCTTGCGCCGGGCTCGGATGCACCAGGCGCGCTTTGATGTAGCGCTGTTGTGTCTCTGTTGCCCGATCTAGGATGTCCTGTACTCTCGAATCCATCGTCTCATCTCTGTTGTGGGCTCAGTAGGTAGGCACTAGCGCCTGGGGTGTCTAGGGGGGGATAGACACATCCAGGCACGAGGAAGGAGGCCCAACCTCTACTAGTGCCCCCTACTCAGCCCACAACAATCTCGTTCGTAGTTCGTTTGTGATGTTTCTCACCTGAACCGGCGCGCTCAGATCGCCGGCCAGCGCATCCGGCCATAGATGGCGCGGCACGTCAACTGCAATCGGCACACATCGGTCACCCCAGATTACGCAGTTGTCCCCAAACGTGCCAGCATCCAGCGCACGGGCGTAGAGCACATCCCCGCTGGCAAACTGGACGCGCACCAGGTCGCCACAGCGCCAGCTCTCGTCTTGAATCGGCAGCGCAACCCAGGGCTCGATCGTCTCTGCATACACCCCACCACAGTAGAGCGGTTGGCCGATGTAAGGCCCGGCGTACCACGTAGCAACGATCGTGATGGCTACCACTGCTCGATCAGGCCCTTCAAATCCTCAAGCGTATTGGCAATGCGGTGGACGTCAAACGCAATCGCGGCCAGATCCTCTCCAGGCTCCGGTCCAGGTCCACCCTCACCTTCGCCGTACAATGTCGCCCGGTCCCAAAAGGCGCTTTCGTCCTTGCCCGCATAGAGGTTTTCGATGTGACAGAAGAGCGTCACATACGGGGCCTCTGGCTCCACATTCTCGACAGAGAGCACGCGGAGATTCTCTAAGCCGCCTTCCCAGTAGCCTGGCGATCCTGGCGGCGCGGTCTCTCCCTGCCAAGAGCCCCAAACGATTTCATCGCTCTGAAAGTCCGTCCCACCGTAGGGATCGATGCCTACCCGGAGAGCAACGCCCGCACCTTCACTCGTGAAGCAGGCCCGCACAACGAGGGTCAACAGATCGCCGATGTCAACGGGCACGCGCTGATACACGCCGGCCTGTATCTGGCTGAACGTGCCAAAGACCTTTTGATACTGTTGATACCGCGTCCACTCCGGGCGGCGCTTGTCGCTGTTGTAATACGGCTGCCAGCCCTGGGCAACAGTGACCTCACCCACCGGAGCGCCGCCGTGCTCTGGATCGGGCCGCGCTGTGAAGGGCAGTGAAAAGTCAGGATTCAGGATCGGAAGCTCGGTCTTAGTCATAGCCCCAGCCACTTTCTGATCGCGGCGATCGCAATCGGAATAAAGATGGCCCCCATCAGACTAGCAGCCACGCCGACAGCCCAGGTCACACGCTCAACATTGTCCAAGCGCTTGTCCTGCTCGCCTGCTGTCTTGCATATCTGGTCGATCTTGTCCCGGATGTACTTGAGATCGATGGCCAGTGTAGCGACTGTGATCCGGGTCTCTGTCGGCGTGTCCGGCATAGGAGACTACTCACGCCCCCTCGAGGCCAGCCGGATGGCCTGTTCAACGATCTTGCGATTCTCGACCTTCGCCCGCTCGACGGCAAAGTGTGCCACGAGGAAAGCCGCAAACGGCTGCAGGCCGGCGATCAGCCACTTGAGATCGGCAAAATCGCCCTCTCCCAAGTACTTGGCTCCAAAGTAGAGCGCAGCGGAAACGAACAAATCCCCAACCACCGTCCAAAACTCTTTCAGCTTCCAGATTGGCATTGTTCCCCTCTCCTTTTTTGGCAAGAAAAAAGTTGGGAGACACACGCCTCCCAGGCTTAGGATACCACAGAGGATATGAGAATCTATCGAGTCAAATCCTAAAGACAAACACCAGCATAGGCTAGCTCTTTGAGCGCGCAGACTGACCACATGCCATCCTCATCACGGTAGATAGGCAAAACGCGAGAAAGCCGGTCCATCAATCGCCAAGCTCCCCCCCAAGTGAGACCAGTGATCTCGGCCACTTCGTTAGTGGTCATTCCTTCCCCATGCGCCAAGTGCCAGGCGATAAGCGCGGCCTTCTCCTGTGCTGAGTAATCGCTTTCGCTGTTCAAATGTCCTCCCTATTTTCCTCTTGCGCTGATCGGTGGTCCAATCATCAAATACGGATATGTACGCCGGTTGCGATGGTAAACCACAATCACACTTGGAAAAGGCGCTGCACCCGCCGCACCTACAAATCTCAACCGCCCTTCAATAAATTGGATGAATTGAGCCACTGGCTGCACAGAACGATGCCACCATTTGGTATCTGTTCGGCAAGGCAAGAGCATCACAATACGCTTTACCCGCTTGTATTTGATCTGCTGTGCAGCTCTATCTACCCAATCCCCGATCTCTCGACCGTAAGGAGGATTGACCCAGACAACACCTTCCCATTTGCGCTTAAGTCCATTATCCTCTTTGGTATAATAATGCCAACATTTGGCATTCTCTCTTGTGGCGCAAGCATCCAAAGAGAAATGGTATTGATCATCCAACAGATCAAACAACCATTGGGGAGTCTCCCAGTCCATTCTATCAGACGAGAAAAGCGTATCACTGACCATTCTCTAGCTCTTTCTACTCCCCCAACAGCCCACACCCGCCCAAGCGTTCTTATCGTGGATCGCATAAAGGTTGGTCAAGAATTGGCTGCTCATAGGGCCTCCTATCTTTCCACTCTTGTTGTTTGCCTACATTCCACTGCTGCACCGGGCGCACGTAGCCAACGATGCGGCTGTAGACCTCACAGGGGATGCACAGCTCAACATGGCCCGCTGCATAGATGGGCTCACCGCCCCAGTAGTAGAGGATCATAGCCCTTCCTTTTGCCCATGAACCAATGGGACCATAGGATTACTTGCCTCTCGCCTTGCCGCTTCCGGCACTGCATCAGAAGCAACCATCTCTTTGCACGCCGGGCACCAGTAGGCCGGATGCATGAGATAGGTCTGCTCTTTCCAAACCAGCTTGACCAGGGCGATATGCTCCGCACAGTAGAGCACACCATCCCGGTATTCGACGTGGGTGATCATCACTCCTCTCCCTTGATCAGATCAAAGTCAATGCCACTGAAATCATCCTCTTCAAGTGGCAATGTCTCACCACAGAATGGGCAGTATTTGATCGGCAGGCCATTGCCGCCCCAGGTCGTGATCGACCAGAAGGGAGCCGCCATAAACTCGGCCACGTTGCCTTCCCACACCTCTACACTGCCCGCCCGGTGCGGTGGGATCAAGTGCTCTTGCGCCTCGGGGCAACATCTGTGCAGATTAACCAGGTGCAACTCAATCGCTTGTTGGATCAGCATTTCAATATCTCCTCTGTCTTGTTCGTTTTGTCAGCCGTTTCAAGCGCCGTTCCTGCTTGCGCCGCTTCCGTTCCTCTTTGCCAAACCGGCCTATTGTCCACCCCACACCGAGCCAGAAGAGGCAAGAGGCAAGTAAAATCTCATAGTCTCTCATTCTATCAACTCCTGCATCTCTGCCAGCGTCTTGCGCAGCGCTTCTAGGTGGAGATCGGCCAACTCGAGGCGCGCACGCTCGACCAGCTTTCCGATCCGCTCTCTCTCCCTACAGATCTCGATCATCTGCTCTGGATGCAGAAAGAGCCATTGCCAACCACTGTGCTGATGCTTCTTCGCCTGTTGGGCAAGGGGGGAAAGATTCATCAATCAATCTCTCTTTCACGTAAAGACATTCCGCGCCCTTTGTGAGAGAATCAGCCTCGTTGGCTCTGGCGTGTTGACAATCTGCACCGTCACAGCAATCAGCGGCTTGTCTGAGTAGAGCCAGAGGAACATCGTAGCCGACCAAAGCATCATCAAAGTACAACAGAGAATGAGCATAGATGTGATCATGGTCACCCCTCCTGGACCATTCCAAGCCAGCGATCCACCGTCGACGAGCTAGGTGGGTTCAATTCCCGCTCTGCCAGAAGCACTCCCAGCCGTTCCCGGTCCAATGCGCCGGCACTGCCATTCAATTCTGCACGGATGGCCCGGAAATCCCCGATAGTGGCCGTGGGCCAGGACCAGCGCGCTTCCAATTGCGCAAGCCTGCTCTCCACTTCTGGCCCATTCTGCACCACTGCCAGACCATTGGCGCGCCGCCAGTCCTCACGCTCTGCCAGCCAAGTCTCATAGCGATCCTCATAGGAGCCAAACAAGCCGCCGAGCTCGATCATGTCGCCGCCAGTGTCCAGGGAAGCGAACGCACCCACGACGATGCAGCCGTAGATGGTGGCGATTCTGGACCATTCCTCTGTCGCACCGAGCAGGGAGGCAAAGCCCATCACCATCCCCACGACAGTCGTCACGATCGAGACGATCAAGCTGGTCCAATCCCAAGCCGTCGCCTGCTTCTTGTAAGACTTGCGAAAGACCTCGATCCCACTGCCGATAGACCCGAATGTGCTGCCAATCGCTACGCCAAACGAGGCGATCAGGACCATCGGCTTGCGCACCTCGAGGCGAATATTGACGATCTCTGCAAACGCCAGACCAAGCGCAAAGAAGATGCAGGCCCCCAGCGCGCCAGCCAGGATCGGGAGCAACATGCTATAGGTTCGCCAGTCGCTCCACGGCTCTCTCGGTTCAGGTTTCCAAAACTGCTCTGTCAAATGTGCCTCCATTTTGTAATCCCCCCTTATGCTACGATTCCGAAAATGGCCCACGTAAACACCAAGTAGACTAGCATTAGTCGACGCTTCTGTAGCAATGGCAGGGCCATGAGTGCCAATGAGTATGCGCCGATGTAGGGGCTCAGCAGGCAGGATGCTGCTATCATGCCGACCTGGTTGGGATACAGCCAGGCTATAAGCAGCCCAAAGGGAATGGTCCAGGGCCACATCCGAGCGCCGTTCCACTCGCCGGCAAGAATGGTCCCTGTGTTCCTGGGCGGCCCTGTCAGCAAGGACAAGAGAGTGATGGCGATCGCCAAGAGCGCTGGCAGCTTTCGCGGCCCAAAGAGCAAGGCCAAGCCGCCAAGGTGCAGCTTGGAGGTCAACAGCAGTTCCCGTGCCGGTGCAAATGCCAGGCCCGCCAAGATCATCCATTCCAGATTTCTTGCACCGAACATGCCGATCGTGAACGGACTGAGCATCCAAGCTGCTGTAGCTACGACGTCATAGCGGCTGATCGTGAGAGCTGCCCAACTTCCAATCAAGACGGTCAGAGTCAGATAGGCCCAACCAGCTTTGTCCCACCAGAGAGGTAGGAGCATCCAGATAGACCAGGGCGGGCAGTATAGCCCCTGATTCAGATAGGGGTTTTGCCCGGTCAGGACGTCGACGATCGCGGGATAGTAGTTGAGCGCCCAGTCCACTCTATCAATCTCCTCTCGCAGTTGCATTCCACCATGCTTTGATCAATGTGTGGACCTCTCGCCATTCACGCTGTTCCTGTTTTGCTTGCCAAAGTGGGCAGCTCGGATGATCCGCCGTCGCGCACTCTGGCAACGGGCAGTTCAGGCACGTCTCGATCTCGGCCTGCTGCCCCTCTGTTATGCTAGTTCTGTATCCCCATCCCCCTACAGATTCCTCACGGTCCCACTCTCCGCCCATTATCGTCCGTCCTGCGTCCGTCCGTCCCCCCGTGGGGCCTCTGGACGTGACCTCGACGCGGGGAAGTGGGGGAGGACTTGGGGGAGAGAATAGCTCGCTTCCTCCAATTCCAGCCCTGCGATCCGTGTGAAGGCTGCCCGGCCGCGATCGGTGATCTCGTATCCTTGGTGGGCCCCCTTGCTGGCCAGGAGGCGCGCACGGATCGCCGCCCGCCGCCAGGCTGTGAATTCGTCCTCTGTATAGCCATAGGACCGCGCACCGTTGCCATTCCGCCCGCCTTCGAGGCTCGGAAAGGCCACCCCGCGCACGAGCGCATCACAGAACGCCGCAAGCCCACCTGCATTGCTGGCCGGCGCTTTGAGCGTGATCCGGTCCTGCCGCCCGCCCCCGCGCTCTCGCTGCTCTGTGAAAGTTAGGTTGATGCTCGGTGGCTCCACGACCGGCGCTTGTGGCTCTGGCGCCCGCACCATTTCCTGCACAGTGGTCAGCAGCTTGTCATCGTCGAGCAGGTCTTTGCTGCTGACAAACCAGCAAATGGTTGTTGCGCCAAACCAAATACCCACACCAACGAACCATTGCCAGTCCAGTGCATAGCAAACGATTCCCCCTGCCACGCCAATGAGGGCTCCTGACAGCAGAGACCACGCCAGTGGTGGCCAAACGTCATCGAGTGATCGGGCACGATAGGTCTTTGCTTCCCGATGCTCGCCAGGTGCCAAAGGCGCTTGGCTCAATGATTCTGAAATTTGCGGTAATGGTTCTTTGCGCGCCCACTTTGGTTCTGGCTGCAGCGCCACTGCCGGCGCAGTAGTCTCGAAATGGTGCCCCCTGGTTCCCATTTGGCGTTGTCTGACTCCCAATTGCCGTCTCTTGCCCCCTGCGTGCTGGACCATTGCCGCCACTTGTGGCCCCATTGGCTGGCCACAGGTCGGGCAAGGGACCAGCGCTACCGACTTTTGCCTCCTCTTTCTCTTTTGCATGTCCCCCTCCTAGTGCTCTGCCATCGTGCCGAGATAGGCAAACGCCAGAATGAGCGCCAGGCCAAACACCACAGCTGCCAGCGCCCAGCTACGGCCCGCGCATCCGCCCTGCCAGCTCTCGCGGATGATCAGAGCCACGCACACGAACACATAGAGGATCATCACCCCCGCTGCTACAAGTCCTATAGTCACCGTTGCCTCCTTTCTACCCAACTCGGAATTGCCACTTGCCCGCGCTCAATCTGTGGGATCGTCGCACCATCGCTGGGCTCGAGGTCCACAGCCAGGCCAACAACCAAGAGCGCTTGCAAGAACCCCGCCCGGTAGAACTGAATCGCATCCTGCTGTCGAATGCTTGCAGCTCCGACTTTCTCCAATAGGTTCAATGCTGTGCCTGTTGCCCCCAAGTGAGTAGCCGCCGCCGCGTGCAGGATATTCCCAATATCCCGCCTGAAATAGACGTCCAAACCCATAAATGCCTCCTATCTGTTGAAAAGTGTTGAATCTAGCCCCCAAACAGTTGAATCATGAAGAATGAAGTTGACTAGACAGATAGACAGAACTAGACAGTAATTCTCTATTGAACCCTACATGAGCGCGTAACTGGTTAATGCGGGAATTACCGTCTTTTTCTGTCTAGTGTCTACTATCTGTCTAGTTGTCATGATATTTTGCTCTTCCGGGTAGTCAACTTATCGGAACCCGCCCTGTGCCATTGCACTCATTGCAGCGCCCTGGATTATCTGCACAAAAGTCGCACAGTCCAGAGTCATCGCATTCTGAACAGCCATCGCCCTCACAGTTCTGACAGTCACCCGTGCCATCGCACTCGGGGCACTCTCCTGTGCCGTCGCAGTTTGTGCATACCGCCATCGGAGCTGGACCGAGTCCAGTGTCATCAAACAATATCACGTTGCGTCCCATTTTGTTTACCTCCGCGTATCCACAATATCAGAGTCAGGGTTCATGCCAATTTCACCCCATACGCTCCACGGACCTGCCGCCCAAGACCATGATCATACTTGCGTTGTCCAGCATCGATCCCTTTCCGCTTCAGCTCCATACTGAGCGATCTCTTGTGCTAAGGTACCGGTACCAGAAGGTACCACTAATTCTCCATTAAACCCTACATGAACGCCAAACTGGTTAAAGTAGAAATTACCGGTACTTATCGGTACCGGTACCCTTATCGGTACCCTAAAGCAATTTAATTCCAAAGCAACCTCGATGTTTGACGCCACCTACCTTGCGCTGCTGTCCGGCGTCCAACCCCTTGCGTTTCAATTCCATTGTGAGACTGCGCTTGTGCTTTGGCGTGACGCCGTTCTCCTTACACCACTCCTGGTAGGAGAGGTAAAGCGCAGAGTTGGGCACAAAGTGGCTGCCAGTTTGCACAATCTCCACACACTCTTCCAACCACTGGCCTACATAGTCCAGCTCGAGGCGCTGTGCTTGTGTGGTCTCTTCGATGCTCTTGGGCACGCGCAACCCGGTGCCCTCCTGGTTGTACCATCGGATCGCGCCTTTCACCGCCCAGGCCAGGACCGCTTGCAGGCTCTCCCGCTGCTTGAGCTGCGCTTTCAGCGTCTTATCCTCTCGCCCTGCATAGCTGTTCGGAAATTGGATCACTTTGAGCCTGTACCAAATGGCGTCGTCATCCACGTCGGCATTCACCGGATAGTTGCTGCTCAGCCAGACTTTGAATTGCGGCCGATAAGTGAAGTGGTCTTTGCGCTTGAATGCGGCGCGAATCTCATTGCCACCCGTGATGGCTTTCACGCGCGCTGTGTTCAGACTCGTGTACTTGCTAGATTCGCTGGCAGCCACAAAGCGGCAAGGCTTCAAGCCTGCCAAGTCGAAGTTTTGCGAGTCGTGGCTGCGATCCATCGTGAAGGAAGAGAAATCCACCTCGGTGCCCATCGGTTCTTTGCCGAGCATGTGCAGGATGGTCTCAGTGAAAGAGCCCTTGCCGCTCCGGGTTGGCCCGTAGAGGTAGAACAGGCATTCTTCGGACGTATGGCCCGTGAGTGTGTACCCTATGGCCATCTGTAGAAAATCCACGAGCTGAGGATCCCCGCCGACCCACTCAAGAATCAGGGTCCTCCACTTTGAGTGATCCGCTTCTGGATCGTATTCGATCGGTAGGCAATACGTGAAGCGCTGGCCAGGAAGATGGTCTATGAGGTCGCCTGTTCTCAGGTTCAAGACGCCGTTCTTGCAGTTCAATAAGTCGGGGAAACTGTCAAAGTCGGCAGCACGGGCCGGGACCAAGCTCTCATAGAGGTACTTGCAGTTGCGCACGTTGGTGGCGGTAGCACGGGTTACTTTGACGATGGCCTCTCGATCGGCTTTCACTGCCTCCAAGCGCCGGCGCTGCAGGACGTCGACCACTGCACGGTCCAGGCGGCTCTCCGCCAGTTCCCGCGCCCAATGCGTTTTGCCGTGGTGCATCCACCCAAACGCCTCGACGTGCAGGAACTGACCTGGGTAGAGCGCATCGACACAGCGGGCGTTTCCCTCATCGCTGGCATCGGCGCGGAGCAGGATGCTCTCTGTGCGCGGTGTGGGCGGCTCGATGGCCGGCACATTGCCAGGTGGGTAACGCCCAACGCTCTCAGCGATCGCCTCGACCTCTGACGATTCTAGTGGCGGCTCGCAATGTCTCTGGTTGAATGCCTCCAGACTGGGCAGCATCGTGGCTGCATCCATCCCCCGCCGGCGCATAGAGCCCGCTAGGCTGGCCAGGCGCACATTGCGCTCGCCCTGGGTGATGTGCTCGGGCAGTTCGTTTCCGTTTTGCCCTGGCTGCTCTGCACTCTCCCAGGGGTCAGCTGCTTTGTGGTGCCCATTCATCTTGAGCAGGGCGGCCAACTCGGTTGGCAACATACCCGGCGCCTGGTCCATCGGATGGCTGCTCGCTTCCCAAGTGTAAGAGCCTTTTTCAGTTCGGCTTGGGGCTACGACGATGTATCCCCCTTCGCCGCGCGTGTCGATGCCCGGAGCGATCTTGCTGGCAGTGCTCTTGATGCCGTCGTCTGTGCGCCAGATTTTGTGAATGCCGCCCGAGGGCGTCTGCTGTTCAAGAGCCTGGCTATCGTCGATGCCGAGATTGTCCCACTCTCCTGGCCCATCCGCGCCGTTTTTCACGTCGAGGTCGACCACAGCCAGCTTTGAGCGCCCGCAATCTACCCCGATGTTGGCCAGTGGGTGTTTCTGCCACCAGGCGCGAATGGTGCCCGGATCGCGTGTACTGTCCTTGAAACCGTTCTTGGTCAGTGGGCGCTTTTCCCCCGGCACACAGGGGAACACGTACCAACCTAGCTTAGACAGTTGCAGCGCGCTCTCACATAAGAGCATTTGCCAGCCCTGTTCGGGTGTCATCTTTGCGATCTCATCATCCGTATGGCCAAGCTCCCCCAGCTGGCGTTTTGTCTCATTGGTCAGAAAGAGCGGGATAGATGGCACGTTGTATCTCTCTTGATTCTAGGATTGCTGAGTAGTCAACTTATCGGAAGTGCCTATTTGACACGACACATTAGGCACGGCTGCTCTTCTGGTTCATCGCTCAAAAATGACATCTGAGCCTCGCTGTGATGCTTTGACCACCAGCGCCGCTTGATCTCTGCTCGAATCAGATGGTTATCAATCAACTGGCGCATTGTGTACCCACGCACCCACGTATACCCCCCAGCGCCCCGGCGTTTCTTTTCATCCTCTACCCAAGCCATCCATTCGGCCATTTTAGGTTGTTCCTCGATCATTTTGACCTGTAGAAAATGTGTCTTGAACGGGCAACACCCGCACGACCAGAGGCCAGTAGGCGGCAATCCGATCCGTTTTGCCTCTGCTTCAATGTCGGCCCTGGTCACACCCATCTCACGCAGGATGTAACGCGGTTCGATCTGTGTGCCAGAATCGCCAAGATACCCTTTGCGCTCTGCCTCGTCTGCGCGCAGGCCAATATAGCTCTCGATCTGCTGGCCTCTCACGTATGCCTCAAATGGCTTGATCTTGAACATAGCCGTACACCAGCGCGCCCTATGGAATGGCAAGAACCAACTATGTGCCTCTAGTGCCTGCTCCCAGGTCGGTCCACGCAAGCGAACGATCTCCTTGCCGGTCATCTGTTCTAGTGTATCCAGCATCGCGTATGTGTGTGGATGCTCCTTGCCCGGATCGGTAAAGACTGGCGTCACATCATCTGCGCAAATACCGCCCTTCAGATAACCTGTCAGGAACAGGTACATTATGCTACTATCGAGGCCGCCGCTCAGAGAGGCTATGTGCTTCATTTCTCACCTCCTCGTATCCACATTCTCAGAGCCAGCGCCCGGAGTCGAACCGGGAACCGGGCCATTACAAATGGCCTGCGCTGCCTGTTGCGCTACGCTGGCTACTCGGTTTATGCACTCGCTGTCAGCAACAATGTCACCTGCTCGGCCAGCAGGCCGGGCGCTTTACTCTGTGTAGCGATCCCGCCGCTCTCTGCGGCCAACTTGGCGAGAAAATCGCGCCCGCTCCAAACGCCGCCGTCCTCTGGCCCGATATACACCGTGTCGATGCGACTTTTGAACGACCTTGCGACTTTGAGCGTCTTTTTCTCATCATCCGGCTGCCCATCGGAAATCAGAATGAAGCGGATCCCCAAACCGTCAGCGGGCCGCACAAAGTGCAAGGCTTTTGCCATGTCCGTTCCACCACCGAAGCGGATCGGCACGCCGCTCGGGCAAAACTGGACCTCACTTGAGAATGCAATCACGGCCAACTTGCCGGGCAGTTGTTCTTGCAATCGCCTTAGTTCATTTTCGGCTGCATCCCACCTGGCCAGTCCTCCTGGTGCATCCTCAGCGGCCATAGACCCGCTCATGTCCACCAAGAGCACTGCGTCGACGTTCAGGAAGCTCTCGGCCAGAGAGAGGTTATCCCGCTGGCTGAGTGCGGATAGAGAGCCCTTCACAAGTGCCTTGCTCATCATTTGCCTCCTCTTCAAAAGATACTCCATAGTCAAAAACAAGCGCATCCTCGATTGATGCAGTCAGATTGATAATATCCTGCTGCTGCTGCACAAGCACTGTTCGCAAGTAGTCTGCATCATGATAGGTGGTCATCCCGACAGTTACCCGCTGTAGCACGTCTTGGAGAAAGACAGCATCTTCACGCCCTCGCAATATCGTCCATTCTTGGAGGTTCATCTACTATACCCACCTCTCGGTAAAGCTATCGTCTCCATACTGCCAACTGGTGACGAGGGTCTGGCCGCGACTGTTCACAATGTCCTCCCACTGGAGGATGCTTGAGACCACAAAGCGCCCCAGCTGCTCTACACCGTTACAGAGAATGTAGCCACAGCGGAGCGGGGGCCGCCAAACATTGCTTGCTTGGAACACCTGAGAATCTGTGAGACTTTGGTGCTTGCCCACGCTGGCCGCGAGCTGCAATCCTGCATCGTACTTGCGACGTTTCAGCGGGTCGGAGAGCACCTGGTATGCCTCATTGATGCGCTTGAACTGCTCTTCGGCACCATCCTCTTTGCACACGTCCGGGTGCCACTGGCGTGCGCACTTGCGATAAGCACTCTTGAGATCGGCCACATTGGCACTCTGCTTGATGCCCAGGACCGCATAGAGCGTGGTCTGCTCTTCCGGCTTGTCTGGATCGATGGCAAACCACTCTTTCAAGACACTTTCAGGAAAGATGACGGTCCACCCACCATTACACCAGCCGCTTGCCGTCCTCTGCCCACCTGCACGCTCTTTTGCCGCGCCGATGTACTTGACCTGCAAAAGCTGTGTGGTATTGACGGCTATACTCTGGACTTGTGGCACCTGTGGCCGCTTGCCTAGATACTGCTCGGCAAGGTCGGCCAGAGTATTGGCATGCTGTGGGGCTACCATCCAGAGCTTCTGATCCCGGTCCCAACGCCGATCACTGTAGGGGATTGCCGTCTTGAGCGCAGCCACCAGACCAGCATCGTAGGGCGATTTAAAGCCGATCGTGCCATCTTTCATCGGGATCAGGCGGCTGCTCTGTTGGTGAGAGATCACATAGTAAGCCACTGGTGGATCCTCTCTGCAAGCGTCCGGGCGTGCTCTGCCACCTGCTCTGCTTGCGTCTTCCATCCGCGCCACTGTGCCAGCGCTTCGACGGTCATCTTTTCGCCCTGCTGTCTTTGCGCGCTTCGGAGAATCTCGACCTGCCCCCGGTCAATCCTGACTTGGGTTGAATCGGAAAGGGTAATGTCTGTGGTCATTTGGGATCTCCGTATGCTCTATCCCATAACCGGTTAGCTTTGGCTCTGGAATCTTTTTCATCCAGAAAATCAGTATCTTCGTCATTCATCAATCCAAGAGCATGATCAGATTGGTGCAGTTCCTGCCCACACTTCGGGCAAATTGCCATACAGCAATCATCAATCCAGTCCTGAACATCCTCGATTGTTTCAAATTCCTCACTGCATTCATCAGGTTCCAATGTCCAGTCAAAGCCTTGCTTCCAGTAGGGTGCTCCGATATAAAGACCGCATGACCAGGCAACCTTGACTCTCGCATTTTCAGGCACATTATTGATGCCTGCACTCGTCGGTGTACGGCTTTCAGGGATTGTAGTCATTCTGTCCCCCTGCACATCCCCCAATACTCACAATACTTGGGGCTGCACTTCCACGTCCCAGGGTTGGGCGGGAATACTTCGGCCTCAATGCCTTTCCACACATCGGAGATCAGCCCAAAGAGCCAAAAGAGGTCTTGAATGGTCCGGGTGCTCTCCCAAATCTGCACCTTGGGCGTCTTGTTCTTGACAAAGACGTAGTGGCGAAAGTTCAGACCGGGCATCTCAAAGCTACTCTGATTCAACGCTGCCAGGTAGAAAGTCGGCTGCATCTCGCTGTCTGCCTGGCTCTGTGACCAGGAGCGTGCGCTTGTCTTGAAGTCGGCCGGCACGCCGTCCTGCTCAATCAGGTCGATGTACCCGATCACAGGGATAGGCACCCCCGGCACAGTCAGGGTCACTTTGCGCTCGATCTGTACCTGGTCCTCGATGACAAGCGGCTCCAGACTATCCACCAGGGCTACAATGTCCTCATCAGAGAACATGCGCACACCCAGGTTGCACATCTCTTCGGGTGTGTCGCTATTCCATTCAATCCCGCATTCGGCGTTGCGCTCAAGTTGTGCGGTCCAATGATGTTGCCAAAAAGAGACAAGCGGACTTGCACAATCGTTCGGCTTTGCCATGAGTTCGACATACTCTTCAAGTGCATTGTGAAACGCGCTGCCAAAGACGAGCGCTGGGCTCGTGGGCGTCTGCACTTTGTCCAGGTAGTGAAAGCGCCAGGAGCGAGGGCACATGAGGTAAGTGCTGATGCTTGAATAGCTCAAGTGTTCAATCATCGCTCTCCCCCTTTGCCTGTGCGAGGGCGGCGCGGGCATCGCACAAAAGCTCGACCCAGTCGTGCAATCCTTTTGTGATGTCTCCTCGTGTTCCAATTTGGATGAGGCGTTTGCATATATCCAGCAGCGCGGGAGCAGCGGCGATCAAGTACGCATCGGGCAGTTGGTGGTGATGGAAATCTCGCTCACCATAAGTGGATGCAATCTGCCCATCGTTGCTATGGATGTAACAGATGGGGGATGTTTGGCTGATGACAACTCTCCACGGTCCTGGTGTGTGTCTAGGCATCGGTCTCTCCTAGCTTCTCCGCAACCGCCAGACATTCCTCTTCCGATGCCGGAATTTTGCCGCCGTTTGCGTTCATGATCATGTCAGGGGTCCAGAGGGAGAGAAGCGCATCGACCGTGGTAAAGCTATTGGTGACTTGTGGCTCCTCTTTCGCTGTCGGTACAGGTGCCAACTCTGCCGGCGCAACATCCCAGGTCGTGTCAATGATCGTGTCGCCCTCTTCGGTCAGGTCCGCGCCCAGTTCATCGGTGCGCTTCATGCCGCCGATCACGTCGGGAAAGACCACATCCGCACAAAAGCCCACGGCCCGCCAACGGAGCATGTTGGCCGGGTACTTTTCCCAACCACCATCCGGTTTGACAATCCCTGCCTGCTCGGCATCGGCCATCGTCCAGGTCAGAGTGTAGGAAAATCCGCTTGTGCGTTCCATCGTCACCGTGCAAGAGTCTGGACCATCGACAATCTCAACCTTGGCACAAAAGGGGCTCTGGTGAATCAGTGCCAACGCGCCTCGAGGAGAAAGCGCCGCTTGTGTTTTTCCTCCTGCTGTGATCGCATAAATGAATTCAAAACTGGCTGTGAGCGAAAGCCCCAACTCATAGCCTTTGAGCATAATTGCCATGGCCTGCTCAGGGCTTGAAACGCCAAACAACCGCGCCTTGTGCATTGCCGGCGCGATCGCCTCGATCATCTGCCACATCTGTGGCGTGAGCGGCTGTGCAACAGTCAGCGCTTTTGTTTTGTACTCTACTTTAGTCTCCATGCGAAGATACCTCCTTCAGATAGTCCATAGCGGCCTGGTCAGCCGCTGCAATGAATCCCCCGTTGGGTGTGTAAGAACTCTCTTGCGCTGTCCAGGGGAGCACTTTAAGCAGTTCCCCATTCAGCCCAAGCGCCGCCTTGACAGCCTGCTTGATCCCATCCGAGACGCCGGGCACCTGGCGCTTGTCCTCCAAGTTGGTCAGCCATTCGAGCACGCTGCCCACGTTGCCCAGCGCGTCGACCAGCGCCTTGATCCGCTCTGGCCCGATGCCGGGCAGGGCAGCCAGCGCCGCTTCGCCGTCTTTGAGCAGGTAGGTCTCTCTCGACGGCTTGACACGCACAATCCCCCGATCCCGGTTGCAGAGTTGGATCACAGCACACTCGAATTCATCATCTGAACCGCACGTCAAGACGCCGATCCCCATCTCCTGCGCAGTCAGCAGCGCGCCTTGAACATCCGCATAGCGCCAGCCTGTGTGCCCCTGGCCGCCGACAGTCACATGGCCATCACGGTCTCGGTAGAGCAGGCCGGTAATGACCAAATAGGACCAGGGGGTTGTTTCGAGCATCTTGGTCAGTTGAGGAAAGAGACGCCTATGGGCCAGTGTGCCCAGGAGATCGCTTGGCGTCTTGCGCTCGATCAGGATCTGGCACGCATCGTCTGTAGCTGCGAGAACATCGCCAGCATCGAGGGCCAACGTTGCGACAGGCACGCCGCCAAACGTCAATGCCCTGCACCAGTCGGGCTCTCGGCTGTCAACGATGGCACTGAGAATAGACATTCGACCTCCTTTTGCTCTACTTTGACCAGATTGCGGAATTCCTTGCATTCTGAGCAGACCCCCCATCTGCTCTCTTTATTGCCGCATATCTGTTCAAGTTCTCTTGCTTCAAAACATTCTGGGCAAATCCAGTCATCCATCTCAGAGCACTTTCTTGCCGGATCGTGCTCCTCCATTCCTATGCCCCCACATCCGGGCTCGCACCGGAAACGGGCTATCATCCGTTGGCACTTGTCTGTGGGGCTAAAAGTGGGGGCCATTTTACATCCGGCCCCCAGGATGTGGTCTGGGTTATCTTCTCCCCAGCCCTGCTATACTCTTGGTAATGTGTATGTGTGCCCCCTTTGCGGGTCTACCGCTTCCGGTTGTCCGGCTACCGCTACTCAGCGGTTTCGACACTCGACCGGCTATACCATCACAGGCAGATACTCATACTCTGCCCGGTTGGCCTCGTCAAAGGCGGCATTGGCATGCTCGATCGCGTGGATGGGGTCGCTGGCCAGGAACTTGGCGAAAGCCGCCCGAATCCTACGCGCGCGCCGGTGGGTGATCCAGAGCTTGAAGATGTTCATCAGGCCGCCACCCCTTCCGCAACCAGCGCCAGAACCTCGGCACTGTTCAGATCGAAAAAGCGGCTCGTGAGTGGGTTCCCGGCGATCAGCTGCCCGAGCTTGGTCACGTCGCCACCGGCCTGGCTCCACAGAGCGGGCAGGAACTTGGCTGCTACTTCGCGCTGCGCATCACTGCCATTGCTCTTGTCCTCTTCAGGCATCGGGTGTGAGCTGTTCAGATCGGCTTCGTCCTCGTCATCGGTAGCAGGCCCGCGCCCATAGTGCGCAGCTTCGGCGGCTCGGCAGGCTTCCTCAGAGTCAAAGAATTCGAGGAACTTGAACGTGGTCCCCTGCTTGGTCTCTCCGGTGTTGCGATCCGTCCAGGTGCGCCCGGTCTCGACCATCTCCCAAGAGGCCCACTTTTCGTTGAGATCTCGGGGATGGACACCGGCCACCTTGAGGCTAGGGAGGATGATCCCGGCCCAGTCGCGGAACTCTGCAATCACCTCGCGGCTGATCTCGTAGGTGCTGCCATTGGCCCGCGTACACTGGCCATCGATCTTGATGCAGGTCAGCTTGCGGTCTGCGTCGTGCTGGCTCTCATCAAAGACCACCTTGCCGACGCCCTTCTCCAAGATACAGAAAAAGGCATCGGTAAACACTTGCCCAAAGTATACCTTGGGCGGTAGAGTTGCATCTGCTGCTTTATCCCATACGTCTGTCATCTGCTTGTGCTCCTTCTTGCACTTGCTACATAGCTCTTCGCTATTGCAATCGCCACTACTAGGTCGTGATAAGCCCCCCGCAATGTCTCGATCAGTTCTTCCGTTGGCCTCCTTTCGCACAAAGTGCAAATACCTGCGTCTAGTCTTTGGAGTGCGGTTTCTGCGCGGGCGATAGCGGCTAGATCAGTTTCGATGAGCGCGATCTGCCGCATCTGCACCGTTCCCCCCAGAACGGCGGTGATCCGAAAACAGCACAGGAGCCGTTTCCTGTGGTACACTGGAGTTAAGCACGGCTGCATCCAAACGATCGAGAGCCTCAGCCTCTTCGAGCACAAAGAGCACTCGGAGCGCGCTGGCCAGGCCGATATTGCGAATGGCCATCAGCGGCTCAAGTGCGCGCTTGATGTTGGCCTGGTCCTCTTCCGGCAGGTCGTTGAATGCTTTCTGTAAGCACCGGCTCAACTCGCCTTCGGTCAACTTGGCAAAACTTGGTCTCTGCTTGATTTCGTAGAAATATGGCATCTATACAGCCTCACATGTTGCGATAGGGGAGGGGGGAGTCTCTTTTTCTGCCCGATACCTGTCCCACGCCTGATCGATCAGTAGGCGGATGAAATTGCTTGCGCTACGGCTGTCGGCTTTCGCCATCGTCCGCAAGCGCTCGTGCTGCTCGATGGACAGATACACTCCCGTGTTGACTTTTTCTCCCAAAGGTTCCTCCCTACGCGGCGATTCGATCCACGATCTGATAATTGCCTATCTTGAACGCCCTCAGATCGTCCATATAGTGACTGTCGCACTCATTGATGTCCATATCGTCAGCACCCAACTTGTAGAGAAGAGTACTGTGTGGCGTGCGCTCGAAGATGCCAAAATGAGCAAAGATGCTCTGAGCAATAGAAGGCATCAAGTGCAGCTCGCCCCAGGTCTCAACCTGGAACTCTTCTTGGTCGTCTACTATAATGATCTCTTCTCGATAGATTTTTACGCTCACTGTTCAGTCTCCTTCTCAAGTGCTAAGTTCGCTTATCATTCTACCAGATTCCACCAGAGTTGTCAACCAAGTCATCGAAAAGACATAGCAGGAGAATACAGGACATTATGCAGTGTGTACAAGTCATCTGCTTCGTGTAGAAGTTGACTTTTCAAAATGAGAATGGGGCTTACTGCTAAGTGTACTATACTGCTACTTAGACAAGAGGGGAGGGGTGGCATCTTGGAGACTTTTCAAGATTGGTTGAGAACAGAGCTACAAAGAAGCGGCATGAGTTATAGAGAGGTAGCCCGAAAAGGAGGCATTTCAGGACCACGGATTAGTCAGGTTCTGAACGGGGAAAATCCAGGTACAGACTTTTGCGTCGGGATTGCTCGTGGGCTTGGTTTACCTCCTGACGTAGTGCTCCAAAGAGCAGGTATCTTGCCGCTTCAACCTGAGCAGGTGCCTGAAGAGCAGCAAGCGCTCTCCCTCTTTCGCCGCCTGGAGGTCGAATTTCGCCAGTCGATGATTGCGACGATGCAGAATTTGCTTGGCATTCGCACGCGGTCTGGATCAAACATCGCAGTCGATCCACAGCCACCAGAAAGGAATCGACTTTCTCAGCGCCTGGCTGAAGAACTATCCACGATGCCACCAGAGGATCAGCAGCTTGTCTTTGATCTTATGCGCCGCCTGCGGGGAGGAGGGGGAGATAGCGCGCCCGATGTGGCGACAGATTGAACACTATCCAAAGCACTGCATCTGGATCGGGCTTTTATTCTGTAAGTTGCTCAAAGCGCGCCGCTGGCTAGTCCGAGCGTTCGGCAAAGTAGTAGATACTTGGGGGATATTGGGGCGGGAGAAAGTGCCAAAGATGGCATCGAAAATGAGCACAGAGCGCCGCAAACGAAGGCCCTGGGAGCGGATTGTGATTTACGTAGGGATAGCTATGCTTGTTCTAATCGTGGCAACAGGCATTGGCTTGCTCATTGATCCCAATTCAACACACGGCCCCGGTGAGACTGTGATGTACGTTTGTGGCTATTCTCGTTGTCTGAACTCGGATGCATATGGGAAGATGATTCAACCTGTGATCATCGTATGGAATGCGCCCGACCCTGATCGAGGTGGCATACATCACAGAGCATCTCATGGTGAAATGGTAGTAATCATGGAAGAAAGACAAGTCAATCCCGATCCAAGTGGATTGTGGTATCATTTGCGTAGCGGTGGCTGGGCGAATGACATGGTACTCACGGAGGAACGGTGTACCCCACAGAATCTACACAAGTTTGCGATCTCTAAGTGTTGAACATCCGGGTCCGAAACTGTATACCTCACAGTCACGCCCTACAGCAAACCGTGCGTGCAACAGAGCGCCGATCACTCTATACGGTTCACATCCGTGAGGTCGTGGGTTCGAGTCCCTCCTCGCCCATAGAAGCGCGCACGGTCTGTAGACTAGACCATCCGTGAGGGCTACAAACTGTGCGCGGTTTTTCTGCCTGAACTGCTGCGCGCACGGCTCAGAAATTGGAGGTCAACGGTGCGCCTGTCAGCAGCCATCGACGGTTTCTTGCTCACCAAGCAAGTTGCAGGGCTCTCACCTAACACCTTGCGCAACTACACCCATAGTTTAGATCGCTTTGCCGGTTTCCTCGACGACGATCTCCAACTCGCAGAGATCACCAAAGCCGACCTGCAGCGGTTCATGGTCTGGCTGATGACCGCTCAATTTCCCTCCCAAAAGTTCGGCACACGAGGGCCACAAACGCTCTCAGCCAAGACAGTGCGCAACGTCCACACTTGCTTGTGCTCTCTCTGGACCTGGGCGATCAAGGAAGGCTACACAACAGAGCACATCCCCAAACAGGTAGAAGCCCCACGACCAGAGCCGCCCGAGATCGTACCATTCACCAAGGAACAGATCAGAGACCTTCTGGAAGCCGCACGCTTTAGCCGCCCCTGGGCAGGCCGCCGCTTCACACAAACAGAGCTGCCCAAAGAGCAGTACTTGAGAGATAAGGCGATCATTCTCTTCCTGCTAGACACTGGCGTGCGTGCAAGCGAACTGTGCCAACTCGTGGTCGGCGATCTCGACCTACAAACAGGTACAGCGACAGTCCAGAGCAAAGGCCGCCGAAACGCCGGCCAGGGGAAACGGCGAACCGTTCACTTTGAGACACGCACCAAGAAAGCGCTCTGGCAGTATTTAGCGCATCGGGCAGTCTTGGGCCAGGATATAGAGCCGCTCTTTTGCACGCGCGCTGGTGATCCGATGACCCGTGAGAACCTGCGCGGGCACCTGCACAAAATCGGCAAGCGGGCCAATGTTAATGGCGTCTATCCACATAGATTCCGCCATACCTTTGCCATCCAGTACTTGAGGAATGGGGGGGATCTGTTCACACTTCAAAGGCTCTTGGGACACTCGGCTATAGAATCGACCCGCCGCTATCTGCACATCGCACAAGCAGATCTCGAGATCGCACATCAGCGAGCCAGCCCGGTAGACAATTGGCGGCTGTGATTCAGCCCATATCCAACCCAGCTTCAAAGCCGAGTACAGTCATTCCATCGTTGCGGCAGATCATCGTAACAACGTCCACATCGCCTGCACCCGATGACAATGTAGGAGCCGTCGCGCTGGGCCAATCCACAGCAGCGGGCCAGGTCACTGTGCGGCTTCCGGTGCCATCCTGAATCAGAACCAATGTAACCGCCCGACCTGCGCTCTCGTTGGCAAAGGTAAAGGTTGGGCTATCGGTCAGCGTCAACTCAAATACCGTGCCCGCCGACCAGTCGATTTCGTAGGCCGCGCCGGTGTTGGCCACAACCATCTGGTGGCTGTAATCACGCAGCTCGTGCCCGGCCAGGTCCATGTTGCCCGAGTCGTCGATCGTCGGATAGCTGTCTTGGAGGAGGACGCCGGTCGTGCCGTCCCAGCGCGCAATGGCATTGTCTGTGCTCGATGCTGGCCCGGCCACATCTGCGCCGCTGCCCGAGGCGCTCGATTCGCCCGCCCACAGGCGAAGGTCCATAACGATGTCACGCGGGAAAATCTGCGTCTGCCCATTGTAGAGCCGGATCGCACAGATCGGGAAATGTTCAGAGCGAATGCCCGACGTTGCCAGAACCGTGCTCGCGCTGGGGATAGCCCGGCTGCCGCCCGAAACATCAGCACCGTCGATCACATCAAGAGAGTTGTCGGAACGATCCAGGGCCAGAATGACATAGTGCGTTATATTCGTGCCGGAAGGCCGGTAGGCAGATAAGCTGTCCGAGGTCGTGCGTTCAAAGACTTTGTATGTGCCCTGCCAGCGGTAAAAGCACTGCTCGACCACGACCGTTAGATCGGGGGGGCTACTTGGATAAGCTGCCAGGGGAAGAAACGCCAGGCCGGTGATGTAGAGCGGATCAGAGCCATAGCGCCCGTGCGTCCAGTTGTGCGGGGCCACGTCGATCAGCGTGCCGTCACTCCACTCCACAGCGCGGTTTGTGTCCGTGCGGATCACAGTCAGCACGCCGTCCCGGTCGGCCACGATCACCGGCAGATTGAGCGTCTGGGGTACAGCTACACAGCGGACCACCATCTCGACAGGGGCAGTCCCCGCGCCCACGCGCGCCCAAACGCGATCTTTGTGATGCGTGCCTGCATCGTCGACGTAAAAGAGCGTACTACCATCCGCTTTGCCCAGAAGAGCGGGCACGCCTTCGTTCAGAACAGTATTGAGCACCGCGCGCCTGAACAATCGTGAGAGATCACTACTCATTGAATGCTACTCACTGAATGCCCCGCCTTCCCAACCAATGCACCGGCCATGTGCCGAGCCCGCAAGGACACTTTGCAAGTTCCCAGTTACAAGCGTGTTCGTTCCATCGTCGCTTGAATGGATCACGTCGGCGCCGGTTGGCCCGGTGTTTTTGCGCCCGACCGTGATAAAGTAGCCGAATTTGTTGTTAGTTGACCATCCAACACAGCGCCCATCCTGTGCCTCTGGCGATCCGATCGCAGCGTCAAACCACGTCGGCATAGGGGTAGAGTAGGTGGTATGCACCTGGATGTCACTTGAACCCTCGCGGTACTGACCAGCTGCCTTGGTACGCACGAGATAGGGCATGGCCACACCCACACCATCACCCCGGCAGTGACCGGCACAGACGTTATTGGCCTGGTCGGAGCTGTACGCCCACGAGGTCAGGCCATCCTCTGATAGATACCAGTACCCAGTACTCGCACCGACCAGCACAATGTTCGCATCGCTGGGGGTAACTGCAATGTGCCTGAAGCTTTGGAACGATCCAATATCTGCATAGGTAGGCCAGGTCGCGCCGCCATCCGTGCTCTTGTAGAGCCTGCCGCCAAATGTGTGATAGCTGGCACCGGCATAAAGCGTCTCTTCTATATCATCGTGGACCACCTTCAGGTCCAGACCGTACACAAACGAGCTGCCCGTCCCCGAGCCGATGCGATAGAGTGTATAGGTGCTCCACGAGTTGGCCGTTTTTGCACAGTAGGGAATCCACTTGCTCCCATTGTAAGCATGCACGAGCATCCAGAATTTATCTGGGTCAAGCCAGGACGCCTGCAGCCCGGCAAACTGGCAATCAGAGCCCCACCCAAGCGCAGAGTAGATAGAGGCAAACGTAACGACCGTAGACCAAGAGCTGCTGCCCGAGAAGGGGAGAGCCGTGCTGTAGAGCCCATCTGTAGTAATCGCATAGGCAAGATTGCTCTCCTGCTTGATCATGATTTCCTGCACGTCTTTGGAAGAGAGCCCACACGCCGTCCAGGTGGGCACGGTGCCCACGATGATCGTATCCGTGTCACAGTAGGCCGCGCCTACATCTGTCCCTACAATGAACTGATCGTAGAGCGAGTACCCTTCCGGCTCTGGCACCGGATCGTAGCCTAAATCTGGCGGATCCCACTCAGCGCCCGGCAGACTATCCGCCGGCAGAGTCACCGTCACTGCCGACGATGTGCTGCTCGTCTCGCGCTCCCAGAGCAGCTCCACTTGCTTGACCAGCCCGGTGCGCGTGTGATCGTAGCGGATATTGATCTCACGGACCAAGCCGCGCTCGTTGGAAAGTGTGAGCCCACGCTGTGCGGCAGTGGAGGCAGAAATGTTCAGTCGTACCCACGTCATATCAGCAGGTTCGATTCCCTGATCGGCGCCCTCAGACAGCACGATAGAGAAATAGCGCTCTGGCGCATTGTAGCGCGCGTAACGGTGGCCCTCACACGTATTGAGTGTGGCTTGAGAAACAGCAAGCTGCTCGCCCTGGTTGTTTGCCGTTTCACCTTGCCCTGGCGTCTCACCGGGCACGATGCAGAAAACCGCAGAGATAGCCGAGTTGCTGGCCACGATCGCTTCGCCGCGCAGCCAATGCGCCCGAGGTGGGCGCTCGTGCGTGTAGCGAATAGAGGACCAGTCGGCCTCTTGGAGCGTAGCCTGTATGGTTGCCGTCCGTGAGCCTGTGGCCTGGAGCATCGGATCGACGATCGTTTGCAGCTGGCCCAGCGTGTTGCAGCCCAGAATGTAGTCTGGCACCAGTGCGCGCGCCCTTCGCATAGCCTGATCCCAAAGGCTTTCCGCAGCATTGCCCAGGACCACAAACGGGTATGTAGTCGTCGTCCCGGTCCAGGACCAGTCAGCAACCTCCAGAGCGGTGCTATGCCAATACAGCAAATAGTGCAGGTACTTATCCATGTTGGGACTGGTCATCTGCGTCCAAGAAGAAGGAGAAGCGGCAACCTCAACCGAGCCAGAGAATCCAGGCAGCGTATCCAACCGCCCGGCCACGTCGAGCAGTTCCAGGATCGTATCACGCACGATCCCCGTACGCTCGGAGGCAATGGTTGTGGGATCGGATTGGTGCCAGCCGGTAAAGAGCATGTGTGATCGGTCTGCGCCGTCGCTAGGCTCATCTTCCCAGAGCATCACCAACGTACCGTCTGGGTAGGTGCTCTCTGCAATATCCTCCAGGATACGCACAGAAAGCCGCTGACCTTCCGGTGTAATGCGGTGGCTGTCGATGGTGAACGCGCCGATGCTCGTGTCACTGGACACATCTCGAGCATAGATAGGCACCCGCGCCGTGTGTGTTTCGGCATTGGAATCTGTCACCACCAACTTGACCCAGTAGAAGCCCGGATCACAATCGACCTCGATCTGTGAATCGGTCAGGTTGTACCCTGCTACCAGCGCCACCCCGCTAGGCAATGTCCAGGCATAGGAGGAAATCGAACCTGAGACGGCAAAGGAAGTATTGGCCTCGTGGGGCAGAGTGACACGCAACAAGCTTGTGCCACTGTCCACAGTGCCCGCCATCGCCGCGCCTGCATTGGCTACAGGTGGCGGATTGGTCGTGTACGTGCCTACTGCAATGTCGTGGTCCTTGTAGATCACGCCGCTGCTGTCGATGTAGGGAATCTTGGACCAAACGCGGTAGTCATTCAGGACTGTGATGTGCGCGTTATCTACCAAGTCTACTTCGCCGTCCCTTGTGCCCTCAGAAGAGCGGCCAAAATAGAGGATGCTGCTCGTTGCGGCTTTGCGGATCCGCTGACGTCCATAATCGTCCCCGCCGGCCGTCGAGCCAAAGAGCACGGTCATGCCCGCTTCGATGTCTCCATAGGCCCCTGTGCCCACGGTGTCAAAGGCGACCTGGGCAATCGGGTACGTGAAGCTGGCCTGGTTGACACGGGCGGCAAAGATGGTGGTAGGTTGGGCAAGGAAGAGACGGATGGTCATCTATTGATGGCTCTCTGCGGCTGTCGATTCGGCATCTGGTGCCCAAGTTGGATTAGGATAGTTTGGATCGGGAATAGGTTCAAGCACGGTTACAATGCGTGATGACCTATTGCTCAAAGTTTCTGGCTGCAACCTTTCCAATAACTCGATGATTTTATCCAACTTTGCGCAGATTTTATGAAACTGATATTCAGTCATCTATATGCCTCCTATTTATGATGCAGCACTCAGATCGCGCACCAAGATCACTACATTACGGGGAAAAAAGTTGTTCCAACGCACGTCCGCGCCCGGCTCTGGACGGATGGCAAGCCCGTTCTTGCGCACCCAGGCAAAGGTTTCATCTCGCACATAGACTGTCACTTCATTGGAGAGCGCACTTTGCACCCCAAAGTCACTCAAGATACTCTGATACTCAGTGGCCGTGCTGACCATCGAATAGAGCAGCTCCACATACGTGCCTTCGTCGTAGGGCGTGCCGTCGCCGCCGAACGTGCGCCGGGTTGGTTTGATGCCCTCAGAACGTGGTTGTGGGTCCAACACGTTGAGCGAATCCAGGGCAATGTCGTGCCCATCGGCTACGCGGTAGGTGGTCACTCTGTCAACCTCCTAAAGAAATTGGTCAGCGTCTGCTCGACCTGGCGCGCAATGTCTGTAGGGCTCTGGCCCGGAGCGGCATAGATAGGCATAGAGAACGCGCCCGATTGGATCGTCACAGAGCGCCCGCCACCCGCCACCGCGCCTACAAGCTGACCTTGGGTAAAGCTGCCCCCAAGAGCGCCGCGCAAGAGAGAGGTCGTTTCAGCACTCAGCACGTACTCAGGCCGCGAACGGCTGCCGTGGAGCATCGCCGCCCCGGTGCCGTAGACCGGCCCACCGGCCTGCCGCGTGAGCATCGGTGTGCCTGTCCCTGTAGCCGTCTCTGTTGTTGACAGTGTTGACATTCTGGCATTCCAGGCATCCCAGTACTGATCGAAGAGCGCCAGGGATTCATTCTGCCGCCGCTCTTGTAGCGTGGTCCATGCCTGGTTGTAGACGCCCATATCATCCAGACGCTTGAGCAAGCCTTGCCAGGCCGTTCTTCGTTCCTCAAGCGCGCCGCGCCTAATCTGCTCCAGACGCTCTCGTTGCGCATCTGCCATCTCATCCAACTGCGCTTTGTGGTCCTCTTGCATCCGCTTCAGGCGAATCGCGCGATCTTCGTCCTCGAGTTCTTGCTGCTCGGCAAGCGCCTCTTGCATGTCCTGGATACGCTGGGCATCGGCGGCCCGTGCGGCCTGCACCCGTTCCCGGTGCGCTGCGCGCTCCTGGTCAATGCGCTCTTGGAGGTTCTCACGCTCGGCTTCAACCCTGCGCTGCAGGTCCGTCTCAGCTTCGCTAATCTGGCCCTGAAAACGCCGCTGTTCCTCTGCCACTGCGCGCGCGTCTAGCATAGCCGCGGCTTCCATAAGCCGGACCTGGTGATCCCTGCGCATCCGCTCTAGATTGCGCTGGCCCTCTTCCTCGATCTCTGCAATGCGCCTGTTGCCCTCGGCACGGATGTCTGCGATCCGGGCGTTAAGGTCTCGCTGCCACTGCCGTTCACGCTCGGCGGCGCTCTCTCGAATCTCGGCAATACTCGCGGCCAATTGCGCCGCCTGCCGCGCGCGCTGGCGTGCAAAGTCCTCGGCCTCACGGGCAATGGTCTGCTCATAGGAGCGGATTATGTCAGCACGCTGCTGCTCATATTGCGCGGTGGTCGACAATCGCTGCTCGTTGGCACTGCGCTCGATCTCCTGGACCTGCTCGGCCCAGTCTGCAATGGCTTCTTCCTGCTCGCTCGTGAAGCGTCCTCCTCTGGCCGCTGCTTGCCCAGCATCGCGCGCGCCGGCTACCAAATCCTGCGCGGCCTGAGGCAAGACGCCCAGGAAACGCCCTAGACCCATGAGAAACTCGGCGCGTTTCTGATCGATGCCCTCGGCACTGTTGGCCAGCGTATCGGCCAACTTACGCGCGCCGTCTGCACTTTGCTGTGCCGCTTCGCTCCATTCGCGCATCTGTCCAAGCGCGCCGATGTCCGGCCCTGGGATCAGATCGAGGATCCGCTGCACGAACATAGCCAGCGCATCGGCCACGTTGGCAAAGCCGTTGAGCAGCCACGCCGCTCCCTGAGCCAACACCTTGGCCATCTCCGCACCGAACTTGGAAAGCGCGCTTTGGACGATAAAGATCAATTGGCGAAAGGCCATCCACGCATCGCGGATCGTCGCATTGGCCAGCTGCTCATTGCCCGTTGCACGCCCGATGCCACGAGCTACACCGACGCCAATACGGGCACCTGTGAATGCTGCACCACCTAAAACAGCAGCGCCACCCAACATCGGCCCTAATGTCGCATACGCTTTCAGCTTTTGTATTCTGATCAGTGATGTGATGATCTGATTCAGAAACAATAATGTGGGTGCACCTACAGCTGCAATACTAGCCAGCGCGGCTCCAATGGTTGCTACGCCTGGGGCTTCCTCACGCAACCGAGAAAGCCAAGTTGCAGTCCTTTGGAGGAGAGGCGTCAAGATGTCCAGGATCGGTTCAAAGCCTTCGGCCAAGAGCTGCACCGCCGCGTCTTTGGCCGCTCGGAAGGAAGCGTTAAACGTGCGGCCCATCTCCTCAGCAGTTTTCTGCGTGATGCCCATCCGGGTCAACACCATATCCAGCGCTGCTGCAAAGTCGCCGCCAGTCTGCTCTAACGCCTCTCGCAGTTGCACACGGGAGATATTGAAGCGCTCGGTCAAGGAGATCAGGTCAGTGCCCCCAGAGGTCAGCGCTTCATTGATCGCAAACGCCGCCCCGGTGATGCCTTCTTGCTGATTGAGCACCGCCACGCGCCGGGTGAGATCGAGCCACTTTCCAAGCTCCTCAGTGTTGCCCTCCATCGTGGGCAAGAGCTGCTTTGACGCCGCTAGGAGATCGGCAAAGGGCAGTCCGGCCTCTCCTGCTCGCTCTCGCAACTCCTCAGAGAGCTTGGTTGCCGCTTCCAGGCTGCCCGTCATGCCCACAAGTTGGACCTGCGCCTCTTCGAACGATGCCGCGGCCCGGATGCCCATCGCAGAGATGATGCCGCCGACCACGCCCAGCGCGGTCAACTCCTGGTTGACTTTTTTGATTTCCTCACGAAACGTTTTGGTATTTCTCTCCAGGTTGTCAAAAGAGCGCTTAATTGTCTGCCCAACACGGCGCATCGTCAGTTGGGCGCGTTCCGCTCCGCTGGTATCAATTGTGATCGAGCCGTGGGCATTGCCAAGACGCTGCCCACCAAAGAGCCCTCCAAAGAGAGGCATTTTATTCTACCTTGTGAAGTTTCACCCCGCGCACACTGCCCGCAAGCGCCTTGAGCGCGCCCAACCCATCCTCTTGCTTTTGTGCTTCTGAAAGAGGCAAACGAAAGTCAGCATCCAACAACTGGTCCATCGTGTACTTTGGCTCCAGGCGCCGATCTTTGTCCGATCCGATCCACTCCGTCTCTTGCACGGCGGCCTCGATTGTGTTGCCGAGAAAGACTACAGCGCTATCGAACTGGTATGCTGCCCAGGAGTCAGCTATCTGGACTAGGTTGCTCGGTCTCTGCCCCATCGCCGTCGCCGTCCGGTACAGGCTCCACACTTGCCGCTTGTCGTTCAAGAAATCGGCGCAGTTCATTCGCTGGCAACACTGCCAACGAAAAAACTGTACCCCGATCTGCCAACTCGACGTCGGCTATGGAGATTTCATCGTCTGCTTGTGGCTCGGCTACGATGCGCGGCTCAAGAAACGCCGCCGTCACCACCGCATCAATGAGTACCAGCATCTCGGTAGATTGCTCGGTAAGCTTTTCAGCACTAAGCAAACTGTCCAGCTCGTCTGTATCCACGCCCTGATAGACCATCTTGGCTACAAACGGCGTCAAGAGGTCCGGGATCTCTCCCTGGCGCAAGAGCACATCGAGTGCCACCGGGCGGATGCGCACCACGTTCCCAGAGGGGAGGTCAAGCAAAAATCCCTCCTCTCTGGGTTTGCGCCAGTCAGTCCCTTTGGTCGGTTGATCGGCCATTAGGTGATGTTGGTCGGCGGGATCGCCACATCCGCAGCGGTCGCGTGCTCGATCACGTTGATCAGCCCATAGGTTGCGTCGTCGACGATCTGAATCGTTGCCTCGGGGATGGCAAACTGCCCATACTCAAGTTGCGCGATCGTCAGGTTACCCATCAGCTTGCACTTGGGGATAAAGACGTGTGTATCCCCAGACCCTTCCTCAGCCAGCGCCTTGCCACAGATGCCGATGTAGGGCATGTTGTCGCCACCGCTCACCTTGAAGTGATCTTGTGCGCTGCCGCTTGCGGTCGAGGTGTTGCCCAGGATGATTTCAAGCGCGGCGATCGAGATCGAGCCAAAGCGCACGCGCACCTCACCGCCAACCGCACGCGAGGCTGAGGCCGTGATCGAGTCGTCACCTTCCAACTGCGCGCTGACGGTTGCCAGCGTGGTGCCCATAAGCTGCACGCTGGGGATGTCTACTTCGGTGCCATACGTATCGGTAGCAGTCCAGGTGGCTACCTTCACATCGTTGAGGCCAAATTGTGGCGCACCATAACTATCGAATGCCATTTGTCTAACTCCTCTAGTTCTTTTTTATGCTGATTTCTTGGTCACGACCTGATATACCGAGCGCTCTACGCTGGCATCCAGATCGGTATCACGAGCCTGGCGCACGTCGCCAGCCCAGAGGCACATGAACGTGCCTGACAATTGAACGGCGTGCAGCAACACCCAAACACGATCACGCATGATCTCGATATTGCTGTAGCCGTCATCCTCATAAAACCACGCTTCGAGCATCTCTGTAGTGCTCTGGTAGCGCGCGCCTTCATCCACGAGAGATTGATCCGGTTCTGAGCTGCGCGACTTGAGCAGCACACACGGCTTGATGATCTCGTTGCTGTCAAACGCGGCCGATGTCGTGGTGCGATTGATACCCAGGTGCCCGGTTTCGTCATAGTCCCAAACACCGCCCGTTGCCGTCGCCAGCAAGGTAGCATCTGCTTCCAAAAGCGCTTTAGCTGCTGATAGCGCACTCAACTGAGCATCCTCACAATCTCGCTCCACAAGAGCGGCGCGAAATGGTCCAGCGCTGGATCGATGATCGCATAGCGCCCGGCGTTGTTCAGTTCCAGATACACGCCATACTCTACACCGTGAGAGAGCACCAATTCGACCATACTCTGTACCACCTGGTTGACCTCTGTGTAGAGCGATTGCCGCGCATTGGCTGTGCGATCTGTCCAGGGCGCATTGGCTTTCATCCAGTTTTCGATCTCAGGTGCATAGCGCTGTACGATCCGATGCACACCCCGATGGATGGCCGCCACGTATGCCTCGGTCAATTCGCTTAGTGCCTGCTCTGGTGGGCGCTCCCAGCGGAAGCCAGTTTGCGGCATTAGCTGCGCACCTTGGCAAATGCCTGGAGGCTGTCTGTCAATCCAGGCAAAAGCCCCACGACCTCATAGCCCACACCAGAGACGGCAAAGCGATCACCAGTTTGGAGACTGGTGTCTGTGATCGTCGGATGGCCCTTGTAGCCCAGGATCAACGTATCTGCGATCGCGGTTTGCCCGCCTTCGGTCTGTACCTCTCGCGGCCGGCCCATGTCCTCGATGCGCACCGTTTGCGCGCTTTGCGCCACGCCAGAGCGGATCACCGTGATCGAGGTGCTCTTGTCGGCGATCAGCCGCGCAGTATCCACGCCACGATCCACATCGATCCAGTCTGAAAGCGCAAAGCTGTTGCCCGTCCAGGAGTCGATCTTAGGCATCGGGCGCATCCTTGTTGCGCGGCGGCACTTCGAGCAGGCCGACAATCTGTACCTGGTTGGTGGCTACGCGCGCCTCGTCTTTCCAGAAGCTCACCATATCCTTGATGTGATCAAAGACTTGGCTCTTTTCCTCTCGCGTCTGCCCGGCTGTGTAGTTGTTGAACTTGGCTGCATCGGCCATGAGTTGCCGCCAGCCCAGATAAACCGCGCCGTTGTAGTCCGAGTCTGCGCGCGCATAGAGCCGATCTAGTTCGTCGTTGGTGAAAACGGCCTCATCTGAACCGATGCCCAGGTCGCCTTGTATGTCTGTCCGTTGTGTGGAGGTCAGAGCCATCTTAGCCCCACTTTCCTATCAGGTCGAGCAGCGCCCGCGTGCTATGCTCCCAAGTTTGGTTGGCGCGCAGCCACTGGGCACCCTGCACCGCCTTGATTTGGGCCTCTCTTGGATGATCGTAGCACCAGCGCATGGCCTCTGCCACGGCGCTCACATCCACCTGTGCCCACTTGCCTTGAACGTGTTCGGCGTAGCCCTTTGGAATCTCAGCCAGCTCCCAATCATCCAGGACGATGGTTGCCCAATCGTCTGTATGGCCATCGTCGAGGCCGCTGTAGCGCGTGACGATCGTTGGAATGCCCATCATGGTCGCTTCCCGGTGCGGCATCCCCCAACCTTCACTCTTGGAGGGAATGGCGAAACAGTCTACTTGGCTGTACACGTCGGCCATCGTATCGGCATTGTCCATCCAGAACGAAATGCGGGGATCCCGATTAGACGCGCCACTGATCATCTCGATCAGGCTGTTCGTATGTGGGCGCGTCTTGATCACGAGCCGCACATTGTCCACACCCTGGAAAGCGGCGAAAAAGGCTTGCCAAACTTCCACCCATCCCTTGCGCGCCCCACGGTCGGCAAGAGCCAGAAATGTATACGGGTTCGACGGCGGTGATGTAAGCAGGGGAAACTCGACCGGGCACGTCCCACCTGGCATGATGTGAATGGGCACCTTGACGCCGCTCTTTTCAAATGCCTCGGCATTGTGCTCGCACGGTACGATGATACGCTCGCAGCGCTCATTGCACGCATCGGCCCAGCCATCGGGTAGCTTGGTGCCCTCTGTCATCGTGATGCCCCACTGCCGCCCCGGCAGCGCCGGGAACATGTAGGGGGGCATACAGGATAGAGTCAAGTGTCCCCAGTCGAGACCCGCCAACCGCTGCATCCAACCTGGCAGCCAATGGATCTGTTGTAGGATCATAGGCTGCACCCTCACGCCAAAGTAACCAAGCCAGCGCGTGAGAGCTTGCCCATAGCGCCCGTATCCATCGTACTTGTCAAACGAGTAGGCTGCCAAGTTGAGATGCATTGTTGTCAGATTCCTGTAAGGTGATTGTCAGTTTACTAGCTGATGGTCGGGTTGGTCCAGGAGCCACTAGCATCCAGGAAAGCCGCTACACCATTGGTGCGGTCCATCCCGACGCCGACGCCAAACTCGATCACGACGTCGAGCTTCTTGATCGGGTAGTCATCATCCAGCGTGGTCTCGGGCAGGATGTACGCACCAAAACCGACGTCAGGATGCACGCGCACGGCAAGGCCATTTCGTGTATCCAACTGCCCATAGCTCTTGGTCAGACCCGCGTAATACTGCGGGATCCGGTTGGAAAAGCGCACTTCGACCAATCCATACTGGCCCTGGTAGTAACCCAGGAGGCCGAAAGGCCGCTGGCCCACGGCGAAGAACTGGTTGCCACTGGTCGCGCCGGCGCGATCGATCATGTTGATCACTGGATCGACCACCTCGACGAAATCGGTCAGGGCCATGTAGTTGCTGATATTGGTCTTGCTCACCAGCGCGGTGTAGGGGGCCATGTGCCCGTGCTCGGATAGCGTTTCGGCCATCTGGTCTAGCACATCCCCATAGCCGTAGGTGTCCGAGTCGACGCCCAGGTAGTGGTCGTGGCTCGTGGTGAACGATTCGCCGTCGTAGGCAACTGGTGCATAGTCCACATTGCCGCCCGTGCCACGGACAAACGGTACATCATAGCCGCCACTGCCGATGCTGTTCTCGGTGTTAGTAAACCATCGGGTAAGCAGGCGCTTTTCCAAGCGCTCACGCCCCTGGCGCACCAGGGTGGCAATGGATGCCTGGATCTTGGCGCTGCGTGCGTCTCTCAGATAGAACTTCGAGCCGCCGATCGCACGCCCGTAGTGCTTGAAGTCGATCATGTGTCCGATGGTCGTGCCGTGGATCGTGGTGATGTCGTCGATGTCCGTGATCTCGGGCATCTCGCTGGCCGAGCCGCCCTGTTCATACTCCATCATCAGTTCTTCGGTCAGCCCAAAGCACCAACCCCAGTCAGTCACGATCTGTTGGTTGAAATCGCCCACGGCCAGGGCAACACGGTTGATCAGCTCGCCATAGGTGAGGCCATCGCGCAGCATCCACTCGGCAACGCGCGTGCCGTCTACACCTGTTGGCAGGGCCTTGTTCAAAAGGGTTTGAGGTCCAATTACTTCTGCCATAGTTTCATCTTCTCCTAGCTGCTCGACGGGTCGTTCTGCTGCGGGTGCAGCCAAAGCACGTTCTGCCCGGCGATCTCAGCGCCCCAGCCAACGATGCGATCGTAGGTCGCTGCGGCATCGGCAACCGCACCAGCGGTGTCGGATACATAATAGTTGGCCCCCGGCGTGATCGTAGCCAGTCCGGTCACAGGGCCGAACACACAGACGGTGCAGGCCGCACCATCGGCCACCGTGGTCTCGCCGTCGTAGCTTTCCACGACGATACCCTGTGCCCGCGCGGCTGCTGCGGTCGTGTTGGCATCTGCCGGATTCCAATCCCCATCGGAAGCGTGATAGACCAACTGTCCAACGGTCAAAGCTTCCCCAGCTTGCGCTGGGATCGTGATGGCACCATGCTCACGCAAAGCGCGGACATTGGCTGCCGTTGCTGTCAAATCTGCCATGGTAGTTCCTCCTACAGTCCCATCTCAGCCCGAGCCCGCTTGCGCGCTTCGGGAGAGTCGTCGATCTTGTGACGATCGCGGACCTTGCCGCTCACGCGGGCAGGCGGCCCGGCCAGTGCATCGCGGATCATCTCGGCAAGTGGTTTGATGCCTTCCCATACCACCTTAGCGGCCTCTTCCAGCTTCTCAGCATCTCGCTCTTCGCCCAGCTCGCTCAAGATGTTCGTGCGCACCGTGCGGCGAAATGCTGCCACCTTGCCCTTGGCCTCGTCGCCCTCGACCTGCCAGTTGACCAGCTCAGCAACCTTGGCATCCAAAGATGCTTCAAATTCAGCCGCCTGCTTGGCCTTCAGCTGATCCTGCAGCGTGCCAATGATCGCGTCCTTGTCTGCGATCTGCTGCTTGAGTTCGGCAAGCTGCTTTTCAGCGGTCGCGCTCGCCTTCACTCCTTCAATAATCTGATCTCGCAGCGCTTCCGGGATGTCCTCAACCGTCAGCTCTGCAAGGACTTGCTCTTTCGTCAGAGACATAGTATCCTCCAAATCTGTTTCTTGTTGTTCCATCTGTGCCGTAATGGCAAATTGCCCGCCGAGTTTCAGCGCCGCGCGATCGGCAGGGGCCAAATCCAGCGATTCCAACCGCAATCCGCGAATGTGGTATGTGCCATCCGGCAACGTTTCTTTTTCCTCATAGGGGCCATAGATGCTCGTCGCCAGCTGGCCGCCGCGCGCTTTCAGCCGTCGAATGTACTCCCTGGCTGCGCCGGGAGGGATGTACCCTTTGCCCCACAAGATCCCCCCCTGGCGTGCTACACCAACCCAGTCCACATCCTCGATGGGAAAGGCTGTATCTCGCTCTTCGGTCTTGATATGCCCCATGATCCCACCGCGACCCACAACCTGCTCCTGGATCGCCTTGACCAGCGCATCATCGTAGTGCAAGCCGTTGCTGCTCACTTTGCCGACCTCCCCAACAGGGAGCGTGACAAAGAACGGCGCATCGTCACCAGACGTGAGCGCGCTCAAGTCTACCTTTGGATCAGGCGCGATTGTTGGATAGTTCCCACGGAACTCACCTACGATGTAATCCCGGACCATCTCGGATGCTTTGTGCCTCTCTTCCCACATCGAGTTGCACACCGCCACGGCTTGATCCTGACTCTCTGCCGTGCCGTCGTCCAGCACAATTGGAATGCAGCGCGAGATAAAATCGTCTCTCGATTCGCCCTCATTTGGTGTTGGCATATCAGTTTCCTCGTTTCTCTATCGTGCCGTCTCTGAGCACCCACGGTGCATGAGCGCAGCCCGCGCCCCCATCGCCCAGCTCGGCAAGGAGGCGATAGTTCTCTTTGCATTCCGGCGTCTCTCGAATCCCTGGCGCAATCGGATGCGTTTGGTGGACGATGGTCACATCTGCTGTTACATCTACCACTGGAATGCCCAATTTGAGCGCCCGCGCAACAAGCCAATTGTCCCAGGCAGCGCGCCCTAAAGCGAATGGGGGGATCTCACCCCATACATTGCCCGCTGTGCAAAAGTAATCGATGCCCACGGGGGAATGCAAGACCCCATGCTCTTGGATGGCTGCCCATAAGTGCTTGCGCCAGTCCGTATCCAACTGTTTGCCTTGCAGGTCCAAGTCCGTGCGCTGTCCGATCATCAGAAAACGCTCAAAGCGGCTTGCACAGATTGCCGCCGCCCAGGCCAGCGGCCCTAGCACAATGATGTCCGCATTGATGTAGCAGGTTAGACTAGATTGAACGTGCGCAAAAGCCGTCTCAAAGATGCTGGGCAAAAGCGGCGTGCCCTCGGCGTTCACCGCGATCTCATAGGCCGGTAGGTCCATCTCGCGTGCCACGTCCGGCACATTGCTACCCAACTTGCCGGGTTCGTGTAGCAACATCACTTCGACGTCCATCTCTAGCCAACTCCTGATCGCATTGCGCTGGATGGTATCGTAAGGCCCTTCAAACGGCCTGGGTACAGAGAAGAGCGTCAGATCATACATTCTGGCCCCTTCCCAAAGCGCACGTAGCGATCACAAGTAAGCAGATCCGGATTGAAGAAACCCCACATGTCGACCACGCACTTGCCTGTCAGGTCCATTTCGTGTAATCCCTGGTACTCTTTCCAGCAGGTCATCAGCACCAGCAAATCACACTCAGCTACAAACGTGCCCAGGTCTTTTTTGCACAGCACTGGATCATGTGCGTCAATGCTGCCCAGGTGGACCAGCGCATCAAAGAGCGCCTTGCCCTGGCTCTCTCCGCACGTCGCGCCCGGCTTGTAGGCCATCCCCAGGATGCCCACACGCGGATAATCGGCCATCAGCGTTTCGCACAAGTCGGCCAACCGCTGCAGCTCTCGACCCGCGGCCCGGCTGACCTGTTCGATGATCGGTGTAGCCATCCCGGCCCGGCGCCCAGCCGCCGCAAAAGCGCGCGTATCCCGTGGGAAGCAAGGCCCGCCCGGCCACGTCCCAGCACTGAAATAGCGCAATCCCACGCGCCCATCCGCACCGATAGCTCCGAGCACATCGCACGCATCCGCGCCCGGTGTAGCCTGGCACAACCAGGCAATCTCATTGGCCAGTGCCATCTTTGCCACGACCACCGCATTGAGCCCGGTCTTGGTCAACTCTGC
>Ga0180438_10001164_pt1 | contig 47337 bp, 55 predicted proteins | sample SS_ome_12_FD_132455 | JGI IMG/M metagenome (GOLD analysis project Ga0180438, IMG submission 132455) | Hypersaline lake sediment archaeal communities from the Salton Sea, California, USA - SS_3_D_2 metaG | ecosystem: Environmental > Aquatic > Non-marine Saline and Alkaline > Hypersaline >...
GAATATTACCCAGCCTCAACCGGCTATCATGGCATGGGTATTCAGCCACGCAATGGAGCAAGTAGATATAGCGATCTTTCAGCAGGGATAGGGCATGGGCAATCTCGGCCAATGTAGAACCGCCTACACTCAGGACGATGGGCACATCAGGATCGGTCATCTCTACAACGGCCCTGATAAAAGCCCCGTTGCGGGCATTGCACGAGGCGATTTTGTAGAGTGGCAAGTCAAATTGAACCAGAAACTCCAGTGATGGCACATCCTGGGCCGTAGCGAACCAGCCGATCCCAACCTCATCGCACTTGGCGTCTATGCGCCTGAAATCATCTTCGGAGAACTCGAACATTCTCCGGTACTCTCCCCACGTGTGCCCGAATGGACTGTCATACGGTTGGGCCAGCTTCTCTGGGGTGTAGAAGCTGGCCACGTCCTTACGGTGAAGCTTGACAAAATCGCAACCAATCTCGGCGGCCACTTCTATCATTCTCATGGCCAGATTCAACGATCCGAGATGGTTGACGCAAAGCTCTGCAACGAAGAGGGTCATGGGCTTGTCCTTTTGCGCCTTACGATGGCCATGCCAAAGTCGCCCGGTCTGTCCTGGAAAAACGGCGTCACCTCAAACACATTCGGGTTAACCGCATCCAGCACAGTACAGGGGCCTGGGTGAATGTTAGTATCATGGAAGACAGCTATCCCATGGGGTGCAAGAAACTCAGTATACTGCCAGTCGTTGAGGACCTGGGATACCGAATGGTCACCGTCAATGTGGAGCAGGTCAATGCCCGGCGTTTGGCCAACACCAAGCTCAATCAGCTTATCAATAATTGCTACTTTGCTTCTGGAGTCTATACCAAGCAGGTAGTGAACATGGAAAGATGAGAGCGGTACTACCTTCTTGTCTGGATCAATATCCACACCAAGGTATATCACACTAGCTGCCTTTAGCTGTGCAAGGATACAAGTTGAGGTATTCTCAAATGGCCTCGTTGGTGAAGTCTTGGCAACCCCGATTTCCAAAATGCAGCCTGTTGCCCCATCCAGATCAAGCCCAAGCTCATAGAGCAGGCCGTGAAGCAACTGCCGGTTGGCGATAGAGTAATACTGGTCTGGCGTTGTCTTGTCTGTGACCAGGGAATGGAATGGCTCAATGAAGTCGGCGCGGTCGCTGTACTCTGGCTCGATGCTGGGCCGATACAGCAGGCCGGGGATGTCAGTCGGGTAGTGGGTTACGGGGTAATGTCTATTGAGCATTCAGCATTTCCCCTTTCGTCTTTTTGCAATCTGATATTCTGGGCTTCGTTCTTGAGTGCCATGCACAAAAGCACATAATGCGGATCGTTCTCGGTGTCAGGTACTTGTGAATACCATTCAACCGCATTGTCTAATATGGCTGCACATGCCTCCCGCTCTATTACTATGCCCGCCAGCCACCCTGCGTACCAGGCATTGAACAAATCTAGCCAATCGTTTTCATCAAGCTGCTGGCCAATCTTGCCATAGCGATCCGTAAACGCCTTGACGATGCGGTGGGGAACTTGCTTGATCTCGATTTCATCTGGCATCGCATTACTCCTAAATCCTGACTATGCACGAACCGATCACAGGAATGAGTGCAAACAGTATGATGGTAGCCCAGAACATCAGGCGGTCATTCTGCCTCATCTGGCCTCACCCCTACCGTCTTTTCGATGAGCATCTCCCTGGAGATCATCTCCTGGATCTGCGTGCCCATCGGAATGCCGGTCTCGGCCCGGCGATGGCGCAGCCAGGCGATCTGGTTAGGCGGCAACTTCAATGAAAACGCCTTGAACTTCTCCCCAGGTGGTAGGGGAGGGCGTCCGCGTGGTGTGTACTGTGGTTTGGGTTCCGTCATTTTTTGTCCTTTCTTGTGTGATTGCCAATGCTTGTCTGCATTGGCCCAACATGACCATATCTTTCCGCCGCAAATTGGGCAGATATGACGACGGCCTGCAAATTGGTCTGTTAGATCGTATGGCATGAATTTGATATAATCTCGTTGTCCAAATGTATATTGTTGTTTTGACATTTCAAGTAGAATTCAACCAAGGGCTACTTTTCAAGGTGCAGGATGCCAGTTCTCATCCACTGTCGCCAGACCTTTTAGCTGGTGCAACCTGCATGTTGGCGCGAGCCAGTCTTTCACCTGGCCTGTGGCGGTTTTCTTTTCCACTGGTACAAGTTCCCAGTTTCTAGCCGCGACCAAGGTCAGTCCCATTCATACCCAAGACTAGTCGGTATGTTTTAGGCGAACGTTCGATGGTCCGTACATTTAAGACTGCCGCCCTCGCCGTCCAGGTTATTCACCTGGCTCCACACGCCGCCACAACCTGCCGCGCCTGGTTTTACGTCGAGTGTCCTCGACAAGCGTGTCATAAGCGCCACGCCGCCGCGCCATTCGCCAATGAGTAAGATGCCCGCATATCACCGACCCTATTGTCAGAACGGCCTGTCCAGATGCCTCTCTCTGGCCTTCCCATCTCCTTACCGTCGTGACATTTTCATTATACACCATAAATCCCGTTGTGTCAAGCGTTTTCAACGGGATTTTACCGATAAAACAAAATTGTAACCGTTTGGGTAATGATAATTCCACTACATAGATATACACCAACCATGCCCAACATTCGCCAGAACTCTCTCCATAAATTGCTTTCTATCCGCTAGAATACAGACCAATCCGCCAGCAGAAGTCAGTACAAGCCGCCATTCCTATAGGGGCTTATCTTACAATGTTGCAATCTCTCACGATAGGAATAGTGGCAAATTCCTCACTACCTGCCGCTCTACCCACTGATAGGTTTTGGCCATTCCATCTTCCAGCGAGACCTGCGGTTCGTAGCCCAGTACCTGCCGCATGATGGTCAGATCGGCATTGCGCGATCTAACTCCTTGCGGCCCACCTACGTGAACTTTCTCTATCCCTATCCCCGCCGCGCTGGCCGCGATGTCGTACATCTCATCTACAGAGACCAGCCGATCTGTGCCGATGTTGAGCGGTTCGCGGTAGTCGCTCTCCATCAGCCCAAGCACCATCTCCAGGCAGTCGTCGATATAGCAGAACGAGCGGGTAGCCAGGCCATCGCCCCAGATCTCTATTTGATGTGAATGTGTCAGCTTTGCCACGGCCACCTTGCGACAGGCTGCCGCCGGGAGCTTTTCGCGCCCGCCAGTCCAGTCTCCTTCCGGGCCATAGACGTTGTGGAAGCGGGCGATTCTGGCTTCTGTCCCGTGCTCCTGGGCCAGATACAGAAATACATCTTCCCCAAACAGCTTCTCGGAACCATAGGCCGTATCGGGTCGACCGCGCCAGGCATCGCACTCCTTGAGCGGGTTGACCCGTTCGACCATTTGCAGGCATTCGGGATAGACGCACGCGCTACTGCTGAAGAAGACCTTGTCCAGCCCGTGCATACAGGCGGCACGGGCGGTATTGAGGTTGATACGGGCGTTATTGCGCAGGATGTCGCAATGGTTGGACGAGATGAATCCCGCGCCGCCCATATCAGCGGCGAGGGCAAACACGGTGTCCGTGTTACCGAGTGCCTCCCATGCCGACCGCTCGTGACGCAAGTCCAGGATCAAAAACTCATCTGCTGCCGTCTCCGACCATTCTGGCCTTTTCAGATCCACGCCACGCACCCAGTACCCATCTCGCTTCAGCCGCCGCGTGAGATGGCTGCCGATGAACCCACCTGCACCGGTGACCGCGATTCGTTCCATCAGCCTACCCCTATCTTGATGAGCTGTATTCCCTTCGGTACATGTTCCACGATATTCCAGCAGTCGATCACGATCTGGTTCTGGAATGGCAAGATACCAAATTCCGGATAGGGCAGCATGATGACGACGACGTGTGCCCCGTCTATGGCAGTCTCTGCCGACCGGCCCTCTATCATCGGATCGTGAGCGACGACGGTGAAAGATTCCTCCACCAGCCGCTCTATCAATGCCATGGATGGTGAGTCCTCGGTGATGTGTGTGCCTGCTTTGTAGGCCAGGCCCAGGATGGCCACACAATCTCCCCGCTTGGCTACTTTCTTGACTTCTTGGACGATGCGCTCTATGCCATATTCATTGAGCTGATGAATCGCATCTGGCAGGGCGGCAGGCATCCATAGATTCCTGGCATAGGCCGATAGCGCCCGGTTGTCCCGTGGAAAGCATGGCCCGCCAAACGGGGGACCGGGCCGCAAGTACTTGGAACTGATGCGTGAATCCAGACCGAGAAAGTTCATTACGTCATGAGAATTAGTATGTGGCACACTACGGCATAGCCAGCCAATGAAATTGGCGAAGCCGATCTTCGTGGTCAAAAAGCAGTTGAGTGCCAGCTTGGCTATCTCTGCCGTGGCGGCGTTCATGGTGGCGATGGGTGGATCGTTCTCGCAGACTCGCCGGTAGATGTCTGCCAGCGTCGCCGCCGCCAGTGGGTCCTCGCTGCCGATGAGCACGGCATCCGGCCTGAGTAGCCCATTGATGACGTTGCCCAGGGCGATGAACTCCGGGCTATAGCACAACCCGAAGTCACGCCCACATACTGCCCCGCAACTTTCCAATGCATCCTTGATAGGCCCCATCGTCGATCCCGGCATGACCGTCGAGGTGATGACGATCAGATGATAGGTATCTGACCACGACATGCCTTCTGCAATATCGTGGCAGGCGGCGATCACATAGTCATTGCTGAATCGCCCGTCGGGACCCGACGGCGTGGGGACGATGACGAACGTCGCCTGGGTAGAAGCCACTGCCTCGGCGGTGTCTGTCGTCGCCGCCAAATCTACCCTGGCCTTTCCGATAAGTTCTTGCAGCCCCGGTTCCCGCACTGGAGCCAGGCCGTCGTTGAGGGCATCAACGTTCGCGCTGGCTTTGTCCGCGCCGATGACCTTGAATCCACGAGACGCCAAGACGGCAGCCAGTGGCGAGCCAAGCTTGCCCAGGCCGATGACGGATATGGTGTCGATCATAGTCGCTCTCCTTTTTAGTTGTCTAGTAGCACGGCTTAAGAAGCGCCGCCGCCACGCCCTTGAAGAAAGTGCCCAGCACTGCACCCACTGCCGCCAACAGCCAGTCGGGGAGCACCGCGCCCGTTCCCGCCATGTAAAGCGCGGATCCGACGATGGCCGCTGCAAGGACGTATTTAGTCACATCCTGCCAGTTCACTTCTTGAGCGCGAAAGACCATCATGGAGTTGGGGAAATACATCCCCAGAATTGCACCGACCCCGATCACGAGCCAATTCGGCGTCACGATTCCCGTGACAGCCATGTAGAGAGATGCGCAGACGATCACCACTGCCAATACGTGTTTGCCGATGTCTTGCCAAGTCATTTTGTTGCCTCCTGTTGTTGTGGAACTGGTTGCCTGATCGATGCGATCAGGTCATCAAAAGTCACGCCCTGCCTATCGTGCAGGTAGAGCCCCATGATCATGCCAATGCCAGCCATTCTCTCGCTGGCGGTATTGAGTATGGCCGCCATCCTATCCATCTGGTCGGCCTGCCGCAAGCTGCTTTCCTCTTGCCAGGCCGCCGTCTTGTCCATCACTTCCACGGCATCTCTGACAGCAGTCACGGCGACGGTGACAAATCGCTCGATGTGGCTGTCCCGTTCGCGCATGGCTGTGAGATGGTGCTCTTGCTGGAGCAGAAGCCGGTCCACAAAGCCATTGGCCTTTTCCCCGTCGCCAAGGATCCGCTCCCACGCCCGCCGTTCTAATTCTGCTTGTGTCTTCGCCTTTTCGCCTTCCAGGTCGGCCTCGGTCTCTGCCCGTTTCGTCCTTGTCTCTAGCCAGCGTCGAACAGCATCCTTGATGCTGTCCTTGAACAAACTTACTAGCACCAGGATGATAGTGGCCACACTCAGGCCGTGCTGTCCGATGAATGCCCCAATCTCATCCACCGCCAGGTTCCTCTTTGTCAGAATCCTTTTCCATCTCGCGCCCCATCTCTTCCCCGACTGCCCGCCGCTGGAATGCCTGAAACGCCTGGAGGCAAAGCTGGGCCGCTAATGCGGGTGGGATGTCGCCGCCGGTGATGAGGTTGACACTGCCATCTTCTTGTAAGACAACCGTCAGGGTTCTTGGCATTTCAATGCTCCTTTAGCATCCTCACTTCTTTTTCAAGTTCCAATATACAGCCATGCAAGAATCCAACGTACTCGTTCAGGCTGTAGCCTACGACGTTGCCGGTAGCATCACGGCTTACCGCGCCCGGCAATTCACGCTCCAGGATCGGATCGTCGGCAACCAGCCCGACGTGACGACGCTGCCACCTCGGCAGCCCCCGTCGCTGTTCCCGCAACCTGTCCCGCTCTGCCGCTATCCATAGCTTGATGTCCCTTCTACGAAGTTTTTTCTCGGTCAGAAGATCCTCTTCGTCGCCCGCGTCGATCCGCTCCATCGCGGTACGGGCATCTATGAACGGCTCTGTGCCGGTGAGGACTATACCAAAATTGCGCTCTGCCGCCCGGATCAGCTCTTCTGTAGAGACGAACGGAACGCGGCGATAGTCGTACAGCGGAATGGCCCTCAGCTTGCGCAAAAAGTCACCCGTCGAGACAGGTCGTATGTCCCCCTTCCACTTTGCCAGGCTGTGGTTATCATAGCCATCGGCAATCATGTTGCCGGAGCCTTGATTCACGTCGAGGATCTGGCCCGGTGCAGACGTACCAATGCCAACGTTACCTCCCGACAGGGCAATGATGCGCGGGGCCAGTGAGCCAGCACTTGCCGTGTAGAAAGATATTTTCCCGCTGTTGTCCGCCCCATCGCGCTGGGTGGCGATGACACAGATCGTGTTTTCGACACCGGCGACATCTTCAATAACGTAGTTGGTATTTGCGCCAAAGCCGTCTACCATGTTATAGGCCGTCGTGACGTGGAGCTTGAACGCGGCTGATGCCGATCCGGTCGCGCCAACATACCGCTCGCACTCGACAGGAATTCCCGTATCGTAGACGTGGAGTTTGGTCGTCGGCGCATTGAGACCCATACCGACCTTCCCGTCAGAACCACGGATGAATAAGGCGTTTGGCTGCCCAATCCCCTCGACACGAAAGTCGATGTCTGCCCCGTCCTGGTTAATGGCGACCTCTCGCTGTGCATCCGTGCTGATGACGGTTAGATAGTCGTTGGCATCGCCGGCGTCTACGATGTGGAGAGCGTCGGCCAGGTTGTCCGGCACCCTGATGGTATTTTCACCCGTGGCGCTGGTGAATCGCAGATCCGCCCCGCCAACCGTGTACAGGTCTCCAGCGCCATCGTAATACCAGCCCTTGAGCGCCCCTGAATTGTTGATCGTGCCGTTGACCAGCGTCGGCCCAAAGAGATAGACCGTATCGGTGGCCGCAACCTGGATGTCGTAGGTTTCACCATCGTAGCGCCCGCCCTCAACTATCAGCGTACAACCATCGCCATCGGTGAGAATGGCATACCCATTGCCACCGTTCACCGTGGCTATGCCGTCACAATTCGTCAGCCGGTTGATATTTGCGCCGCTGATGCGATATGCACCGGCGTGTGCCGATCCGCCAGCGTTGGTGTTGTCCGCCAGGGCAATTACATCTCTGATTTCTGTCAGACTGCCATTGAGCCTGACGGCGTAGATGGCCGCCGCATTGGACTGCGAGTTGTTCACCCGAAGAGCAGACAGAAAGCAACTTGCATTGAGGGTCAACGTGATAGTCTGAGTCGTCGTCTGGAGAGTTGTCAGATCCCGGCTCAGGCCACTCAACGTCCCGAAGGCCAGCAGCGTCTGGTTGTCACAGGTATGCGTCTCTGGCGAGGCAAGAATCTGCTCGCTTGCGCCCAGGGCGGCAATAGCTGCCGCAATGGTGCTATAGCCAGCGCCCGCCGCCGCCGTGTCCACAGAAAGCCCAGCGGTGATAAATGGCCAGCCATATTGCGGGTGGTCGTCGTCTGCCAGCCCGGCCAGGTAACCGTGGTCTGCCGGTCGCCAGTAGTTTGTACCAGAAGCGGAGTATACCAGTACATTGCCTTCCGCTGGTGTGACATCGCTTAGAATCGGATCGCCATAAATCCCAACTACGAGCGGATCGGGATAAGTCCCGGTCAAGTCGCCGCCCGCCGCCCCGACCGGCGGGTATCCTGATGGCAATGGCATGGGCTGCCAGATAGAGCCCGTGAAGATGAGGGCCTCTCCTTCCGACGGGGCGGCGTTGCTCAAAGAATAGCCAAAGAGCCCGGCGACATTGGGATCGGGGTATGAACCGGTCAGGTCACCGCCCGCTGGCCCGGTCGGTAGCATACCTCCAGGATCGAGTGGCTGCCACATGGAACCGGTGTAAATGAGATGGTCACCCTCACTCGGCACGGCGGGAGATATGGGCTGGCCCTGGATGGCCCTGACGGTCGGGTTGGGATAAGTGCCGGTGAGGTCTCCGCCGGCGGGGCCGCTCGGTCTCGCCGTCGGGCTGGCCCATAACTGGCGGGCGTCCCAGATGTCGCGCTCTGAGATACTGCCCTGGCCGCCGTAAATGCGCACGTAAGCAGAGGGGAACCATGTGCCTGTGGGCAGGGCAGGGCGGGCAAGCTCTATGGCATCCGAGTACACATCTATCGAACCGGTCACTACACCACAGACGTTGCTTTCCATGTCCAGGTAGGTGAGCATCAGCCGGGCCGTGCCCGTGACGGGGGTCGCCGCCGACAGGTCGAGTCCGGGCAGGCCACACCACGAGATGGGCGATCCATCCCACAAATAGTCATAAGGCGCAACGAAGACAGACTGTGATCCGGAACCGAGTGGATAGGTGCGCAGGGGGGCGATCTGGCGGCGGTAGATGTTGAATGAGTCCGTGCCGACAAAGCCGTCGCGCCAGACGTGTGTCTCTCCGTGCCGGGCAACACCGGCATAGCCCGCACCCCAGCCGACGGCGGCGTAAGTCTCCCAGTCCACGCCCACGATCTGGGTCATGCCCGGCTGCCAGGGCAGTTCCCCGATAAGTACCGGTGTCCCATCGCCGCCGGTTACCTCTTTGTTGAAGATCTCTACCACGTCGTCAGACGAGCGGGACGGGCGAACGTAGGAATAGTCGGGGCGGTCGGGGACTTGGATCTTGCCGCGCCCGTTCCCCAACCGCCCCCTGGTGAACCTCGGCATGGGGGCCAGGGCCTGGGTAAGCAGATAGGTTAGTGCTTTTCTCAGATCGTCATATTGGCCCATCGTCACATTCTCATCACGTAATGATAATTACACCCAGATGATAGCCGGGTAGCCTGCTGCGCCATCTCCGGCTCTCGGCAAGTCTGCCCCATCTGCCGCTATCCATGCTGCTGTATACGGTGTGGGCTGCTGGACTGCCGCATTACCCGCGCCCGCCGCCGGTGCATCTCGGTTGATGGCGAGTATATCCGCGTCTGTGCCCCAGTGCCTACTCACACCCGCCGGATCGACATCGAACGGCATGTCGTTGAGCTTTGCCCAAGTCACGTGGTCTGTCGTGCGCCACAATTCCGCCGCGCCGTTCAAGACAGCCAGCACCTCCAATGTAGCGGGCGTCTCCAGCGCCCCTATCCACGAGGTGCTGCCGGTGCCCCACGTCGGTTCATCTATGATGTCCATCGCCGCCCCCGAGTCCGTGGAGTAGCCCAACCGGTTGGTGCCGGTGTAGCTGAACCGCCCGAAGGCGTAGACGTTATCGCCAAAGTCCGCCGTTCCGGGCTGGTGCGGGCAATGGGGCGCAGCCCAGAACGTCCGCGCCGTAACCTGGGCGGGCGTCGCTGCCCCAAGGGATACACTGGCTACGCGGTTCATCGTCGCCGCATCCCAGGTCTCCAGGAACAAGAAGTTGTCATAATTGGCGGTCAGGTAGAGTTGTGTGCCCGCCTCGGTATCGAGATCCATCCTGATAGGGCGCACGTCCCCGGTGTGGATGGTCAGCGCCGTGAAGGCCAGTTGAGAGACGACACAATGGTCTGGCGTTCCCCCGGCCCCCTTGTACGTCGTCGGGATGACGCGCACGAACTTGTCAGCGACGGCTACCCCACTGGTGACCGTCGTACAGATCACTGAACCCTGGCTGCCGCTCTGGGTATCGACAGCCGTCCACGTCACCTGGTCGTCGCTGGTCTGGATGCGCAACCGCATATACTCGGTGATCACGCCATCTTTCAGTGGCCGCCGCCCGGTGACGGTCGTGCTGGAGAAGGACAGCTTGAAGGGATAGCGCAGTGGCATCCACCGTTCGCCACTGATAGTCTGGAACCGGGCTACCCATTGGACAGCGTTAGCACATGGTGAATCGTATATCTCCCACACCGGTGGGTCGCTGCCGATGTTAGCGCAGTACTGGGCATCGGCATACCATTCCTGCCGCCCCTGCTCCACGAAGTTGAAGGTATAGTCCTGCCCGGCCACGTAGCCGGTCGGGGGTGCGCCAAGAGATGTCCAGTCCCAACTCAACCCGTCCGTCGTCGTCTTGGCCAGCCATCCGCGCCAGGCCGATCCGGTGCTGGCCCATTCCGCCAGAAGGTAGAAGGTGTCTTTGTTGTGTATGTCCCCGTGGATCTGAAGATAGGTCAAGTCGGTCTTGGTCGGTGCGGTCGCATCGCCCCACGTGTTGGGTGGGTCCGACAAATAGATGGTATAGTCCTGCCAGTTGTTGCCCGCATCGCTGCTACGGGCAACGAACCCGCCACCCGCACCCCACAAGATGGCCTGCGCCGGGTCGTGCCCACCCGTCTTGTCCCTCCACCAGGGATCCCAAATGAGGTCGGAAAAGTCAAGCTGTGTCGCCGCATCCAGGCCGTTGACGTGTCGCGTCCAGGTCGCGCCCCCGTCCGGCGTGCGGTAGTGGCCCATCGCCCCGTCTGCTGCCACGGCAGGCCCGGCGTTGGGGTCTGCTGGAGGCGTCCAAGATGGCGACGGGGGCAAGTCCCAGGTGGGCAGTTCTGGATCTGGCGGTGTCGGCGGCATGATGACCGTCGCGCCCGCATGGGTGCCCGTGACAACCGGCTCGAATTCCACTTCTTGCCTGATGAGGCCCAGGGCATGGTCATATTCCCGGCTGATGCGCCTCGCCAGGAGTGTAGGGCTCCAGGCCAGCGCCCTGTCGTTGTCTGCCGCCAGGAGGGTGAGCGGGTAGGGGTTTTCCGGTGCGATGGAGAACGCTCCATCGTTCAGGAAGTTGGCCCGAAAGGCCGGATACCGCTGGGTGTCGCGCCCCAGCATCCGCCCGCATCTGATATTGAGAATGGCCTGAGTATTGAGGATATAGGATCCTGCCCCGCCCTCCTGCCCGTAAGCTTTTGGGGCGTCGCCGGGTGCCTCCGAAAAAAGGGGGACTACCTCGCCTTCGGAACCGGGATAGTAGATACCAGACAGCTTGATGACGTTGACCGGCCACTCGTAGTCTGCCCGCTCTTCTATCGTGGCATCGTTCGCCCAGATAGCTTTAGCCAGCGCCTTTTGTGTGGTTTTGGCAGCCCTTTCGGTATCAAGCATCAGTTGGTGATCGACAATATGGTGAAGTACCCCCTGGTGATCACACACCACGCGCCCGAAGGCATTTTCCATCAGACCGCTGATATTGGCATGGAGGTTGTCGGGTGCAAAGTCCTGGCGGGCGATCTCGGGGCGATATTCACACGGTAGGATGGGAGCCATGAGCGAGAGGGTAGAGCGCCAATGCCACAGAAATGACAGCGCCCTATCCACGTCGAGGTGCGAAGCGGTGACCCACGAGGCCGGGCCGCGCTTGTCGGTGAGTGATACCGGCCAGGTGGTCGTATTGCGCATGACGGCATCTATCGTCGCCGCCCTGAATGACACGTCGCCATTCATCGGGTCTTGGCGGATGGTATCGCCCAGGAGATGGCCGACGAACAGCACGTTGCTCCTGAACGGCCATCCGGCATCCGGCGTGGTCAGGTCGCCACGGCAGGCCAATACGACGAGGGAACCTTCTGGAAAATCATCTATGTCACAGTCGCCATGGACGGTGAAAGAGCATTCCCCGCCGCCCTGCTCAAAGTCCATGCTATCGTTGAACGCATCGAAGTCAGTGTAGGCTACCGCCGTCGGGTCTGTCGGGTCTATGACGAATGCCCAGGTGTAGTTTGTGCCCGTCACATTATTGGCGTCGTGGACGCGCAGGTTGACCAGGTATTGTCCGTCGTCTGCCCAGGTGAACGTAGTCGGCGTGCCCGTCGTGCCCTGTGCGGCGCTGGTGCCCTCGGCGCTCTCGTTCGCCGTCCACAGGTAAGTCATCGCCGTGCCCGTCGCGCTGGGGGCCAGGAGATAGGAGCGGTCGCCAATGAAGTTTAGGGTACAGGTGCCGCCTTCTAGAAAGCCCACGGCAGGGGGGCCTGCCACAGCCACCGGATGCCAGTTGACCGTCTGGTTGTTCCAGGCCAGGTCATAGTCTTCGTAGAAGACGACCTCGGTGTCGGATGTCTGGACTATTCTGGGATATATCGGCCAGAGACGAAACTCCTCTTTGATCGTCAGAAAAGAGTCGTCTAAAACATTCGGCGTCACGTCATCATTCTCGGCAACGGTGATCACGCCGGAGGCAGAGCCACTGACGAATGAGTCCTTCAACCGGACGATGCCATATTCCCGACCGCCCGCCGAAGTGCCGAACCAGACGGTTTGCCCGGCCAGTGCGCCCTCGTTGACCGTGGCCTCATCGTAGCCGATGTGCATGTATGAGCCGGTCGGCCTGCCATTTACCAGAGCGGCCAGCAAGGTGCGGGGCTGATGTATGATTAGATAAAACTGCAATGGTGATAGTTTGGCCATGGGCTAGCTCTATGGTGTCCCTGTCGCACTCAAAGATATTCTATCGAGGACAACCCGTGTCCCCTCGACCCAGGAATTGGCATCCACATCGTTGTACTCTGTCTCGAGGGAAACAAAGGCGATTCCGGTAAATCCAACCAGCTCGCCACTTCGCGGATGGGGCAAGATAGCCGTGTGAAGCCCCCCGGCGGTAAAGCGGTCGAAGAAGAAATCAAAATCTCCCGTAGCTTCCAGTACCCCGAAGTCCATTTCCAGCGTCCAGAAGTCTGAGAAAATCGGCTCTCCCTCTCCGCTCCTGCCAGCCTCTTGCCTCCGCCAGCGTTTGGCCAGGGGATCGAGCGGAAATTGCAGATTGTCCATCTCAAAGGTTCCACTCATCCTATCATCTCCGCTTCAGCCCCCCGCTCTCTCTCAGTGCTTGCAACAATACCGCCGCGATCTGATCTCTATCCCCGCTGCGAATCCCCGGCGGTGCAGACCCCGACAACTTGAGATTCAGATTCAGCGTCGTCTCTTCTTCCCGCCTGGAGGTCATCGCGCCCAGCTTCGACAGGGGGGTAAACGTCGCCAGCTCCGGCACCTCACCGAACTGAGCGATAGTCGGCTGCCGGGCGATGACAGCCCCGCCGTGCTGAAACTCGCCGCCGTACTTTGGAGTAGTAGATCTCCTGGTCGGCTCATAGACCTCTGGCTCGAAGGCGACACGGACGATCATCTTCTGCCGCCGTCTGGCGGCAAAGCTCTCCATGAGCTGGTCGATGTCACCCCCCACGCCGAAGGTCTTGTTGAGCACCTCCAGGATGCGCTGGGCACCCTCGGCATTCAGGGCTTCCTCATCCGATAGCTCTTTGGCGATCTGGGCCAGTCGGTCGGATAGTGCCCGCTGCAACTCTGCGCGCCGCCGGGCATAGGCCGCATTCTCCGAGGCGATCTGCTGGGCTTCCGACTGTTGCAGCTCTATCAGTTGTTCCCGGTGCGCCTTCTGCTGATCGGCCAGTTGCTTGGCGAGACTTGAGCGGATCTCCTGTTGTCGCCGTCGTTCGTCATCGGCCAGTTCCCGCAGCCGTATGGCCTGGTCTTCCTGTTCCCGCTGGCGGCGCGTCTGGAAGTCCTCTGTCCGCTCCTGTTTTTCCCTGGTAAATTTGCGGCGCAGGTCTACGACGGCTCGTGCATCCCGGTTCTTGACAGCATCCGCCAGTTCATCCAGGTACTGGAACTGCAAGCGGCGCATATCGCGATTGAAGTCCTCTTGCTCCCGTTTCTGGTCGGTACGAAAGCCCTCCTCGATGTCCTTCCGCTTGCGGGCCGTCTCCTCGGCCAGATCCGCCAGGTCTTCTTCGGCCTTGTCGATCATGTCCTGGCGGCGACTTTCATAGTCCTTGATGATCTGCAACCGTCGCTCTGCCGTCTTTTCGGAGATGGCTACCAGCCGCTCGCCGTGCTCTACATCCAGTTCCTCCAGCTCGCGGTCCATCTTTTCCGTGGCATCGATCATATCCGTCGCCAGCGCATCTATGATGTCACGCTCGGCGTCTGATACTTCTTCCAGAGTATCAGCCTGATCCTGCAAGGCTTGGGTGCGTTTGTCAATGGATGATATGGCGTCCTCTTCCGCCTTGGCATGCTCGGCAACCCGCTTATCATGTTCTGCTAGAATATCGCCCAGCCGCGCCAACACATCCACGTCATTGGTCGTTGCCGCCGTGAATCTGGCCATGGTCGGGATGGCCAGCTCCAGGGCGGCATTGATCTTGTCTATGGCCCACTTGAGGGCATCAAGCGGCTTGATCGTCCCCTCGCTACCTAAGAGGATCAACATCTCTAGCAGGGTGCGGGCATTCTCTGCCGCATCCCACAACTGCTGAGTGATCTCAAGTAGCTTCTGTGTATCCAGCCCCTCCAGTTGCTCGAAGAGGCCGGTCGTCAGAAAATCGGCCACGTTGGCCGCCACCTCGCCAAATGCCTTGGCGATGGCCTCTATCTCTGGCCGCTTCTCTTCCAGAATCTCAAGGAGTTTCCCAGCACTCTCCCGCAGTTCTTCAAAGAGGGGGCCGCCCCCGATGCGCATCAGGTTGGTGGCGAAGTCCTGGAGGTTGCTGATGATACCGGCCAGAGTTCCAGATAGGCGATCCATGTTCCCGGCCCATCGTTCGCCGACTAGCTCATTGAACTTCTCCCACAGTTCTGCCCCGCTGGCTCCTTCTGCTTGCATCTTCTCAAGCTCTGCCCGCGCCTTGCCCGTCATCGCGCCCATGACTTGGAGGCGCGAAGCAGCAATACCAAACGGCCTGCCGGACTGCATGGCATCGTACATCCGACCCACCCACAAGGCGACTTCATTGAACTCCCGCCCGACACCGGCGGCGATGTCGCCGACCATCGTCAGGTTCTTGCCCGTCGCCAAGGTAGTCCCGCCGAAGACCTGCAATACCCGGCTGGCCTCTACGATCTCGGGTAACTCGAATGGCGTCTTGACGGCGAACTGAGTCAGCTCTTCGATGCGCTGGAGAGCATCTTGCTCTGAGCCGAGAAGGGTCGTGAACTGAGTGGCATAGCTTTCAAACTGGATATTGGCAGCGATGGCCTGCTTGGTAATTTGCTTGAATGCCTCAACCCCGGCCTTCCCGATGTTGATAATGGTTCTGACGACAGCCTTGGCCGCGTTTTCTACATAACGCAATATGGTGCTGAATTTTATCGCCGACTTTGCCGCTTTATTGAGGCCCTTGCTGCCCTTGTCCGCCATGTCTGTGAGTTGCTTTTCAACACGCTCGACACCATCTGCGGTCTGCTTCAGCATTTCATAAACGTCCGCCTCTACGCGAACATATACGGTTTCGATAGGATCACCGGCTTGCGCCATCGTTCCCCTTTGGCATTGTTAGCCCAAGCGCCCGTAAAGATGCAAAGAGCGACTTGAAATCATTGGCCTCATCACAGGCGGACAAAGCCTGTACTATCTCCTCTGGCAATGCATTTCTGGCGACCCATTCCGGATCCTTGCCGATGAGAATGGACACAGCCTTGGCCACATCCCCTGGGGCGCGCTCCATCTCCCCAGCCATGACCGTGACGACGGCCCTCAAGAACCCACGCCGCTGTGGGCCGTCTTTTTCTTGCAATGCTTCTGCTAGCATGGGCAAGTGCCTGTCCAGCGCCCCGACATAGGGCGCAATGAGCAGTAGAAACCGCAAGGCATTCTCAAGCCCCATGGGGCGGACGGCGATGCACTCACCACCGATGGTCACGGATAGCAAGTCAGCCTTGTTGTGTTTTCGCCTGATGCGCTTCTTCATGGCGTCAAATGGATTACGCATCGCCGCCCTCCCTATGAGGCTTGAGTTTCGACAGATCTATGATGTGATCGGCCATCGGTAGATACGCCCGATTGATCCTGAACGTCTTCCGCTCTTTTCGCCCAGACATCCACGCCGGGCGCGGTAATGGCCTGAAGCTCATCGTTTTCGTCGCCTTGTCATAATGATATGCCATCTCGGATAGCACACGTTGCCTATCTTCCTCATCGTATTCAGAAACCAGGATCTCTTGCAGGTAGCACATGAGCTCTTCCGGCCACAGGTCGAAGATCTCTTCCCGCGTCCAGCCGTACCGCGAAGCCAGCCGGTGAACCCACAGCGCATAGCCGCGCCCTGGGTAGTCATAGGCCAGTGCTCTCGATTTGTCAAACGTCGCCTCCATGAATGCCAGTGAGAATAGTGGCGTGTTAAGCTCCATCAGCGCAATGAAAGCGGCGATCACCTCAGCGCCGGTCGCATCGAGGTGATCGCCACAAGCCAACCGGATATATTGCCCGATGTATGTGGTTGCCGCGCCCGCATCGCCCTCATCGAGTGCATCCAGCGCCCGTTCTGCCTCGTTCGCCAGAAACAGGTGGAGACCCAGCCGCGCCCGCTCGACGGTGAGCGGGATGCCCGCCAGGATAACAGTTGCAGACCGGGACGCGATAGCATCAAGGAAGCCTTTCACGGCGCGCCTCCCGGCTATGCTACATCAGCGTCCCCGCGCACGACGGTTGCAAAGAGCTGAGACGCCGGCATGTCGGTATCGGCAAAGCCGCGCAAGGTGACACCGAGGGTCGCCGGTTCGCCAAATCCGTTGAAGGCGATCTCCCATGCGTCTACGAACTGGGCACGATGCATGGTGACACACACATAGTCCCCGTTGTCCTCGTCGTAGACGCTGGCAAAGTAGACATGCCAGTACTGCTGGTTGTCCGGCTGACCAATGCCCATCTTCTCAGATGTACCGACGGTGGTCGTCACCGCTCCGCCGCGCAGGATGTGCGTCAGTGTCGCCAGGGGTAGAAGCGTCTTGAGTGTGAATGTCAGGTCGAGGTAAGACAGCTTCTGGATGGATGACTTGTCGCCCACAGTATCACATCGGATGTTGCTCATCTCGATGTTGCCGGCGAACCGCACGTCCTCGTAGCAGTCCAGTGAATAGATTGCGTAGGTGGCTGAACCCGTCAGACCCCAATAGAAATCGTCACCATCGGGGTTGTTCAGCAGGTCGGCTCTCGCGTCCTGGAACCACACACTCGGCGCGGTATCGATGTAGATGTCCGCCTGGTCTGTGGCAGTTCCTAATGGTGTACCTGTTACCAAAGCCATGATTAGACCTCCTCGAAGTAATGCCTCGCCGGTTGGTTGCCCTGTCCATGGCAGCCCCGGCACCCGGTTGGCTTGCCGGTCATCTGGAGCAATGCCGCATAGTCATCGGGCTCGACGGAAATGATCTCCTGTGGCCCGGCGACGTACCGCGCACCGGTCGGCGTCAGGCTCCCTCGTATGACCAGCTTCGTGTGATAGATACATCTCAAAGTCGGCTTGGGCGGCTCCAGAGTGGCCCTGAGCCAGTCGGCGGTCGTGTCGATGCCGCCCCACTCTGCCCGCCAGCCTTCCCGTTCCAATTCCTGTCGTTCGTCTGTCATCACGATGTCTCGTATAAATTGGCGCGGTAGATATTTGCCGCGCTCCATACCCGCTCGGCCATCCGCGTGGCGTGAGCCATGCCGTCGCACTTGATAGACATGGTGGCGAATCCGGTCCCGTTCAGGCGCTTGCCGATCAGCGCATCGTTGACCAGGGCTGCCAGTTGGTCGGCCTGGCGGCTACTATCGCTCTCGCTGTAGCTGTAGACGGTGAAAGTGAACTCGCCGCTGGTCAGGTAACAGGTGCCCATGCCCGCGTCCGGTAGCTGGTCGCCGACCGAGGCCCGAACGGCGGGATAGGTGAATGCCGTGCCCTGCCATTGCGTTTCCCTGATCTCATCGCCCGCACTCAGGGCCGTTAGCCAGTTGACCAGCGCCGTATCGGCCTTTAGCCCGGCGACGATCGCCGCTTGAATCAGGTCGTTGCCTATCATGGCTGCCTCAGTGCCCCCGCCACGCTCTTTAGGATGAGCTTGCGGATGTCGCTCACGCTCTCGTTCAGGGCAGGGCGAAGATAGGGCTGCGCCTTTACCGGCGGGCGGGTAACGTGGGTGAACACATACTTGCCCGTCTTGCTGGGTGTAAGGCCCGCCGGTGCATTCGGCCAATTGAAAGCCAGCGCCTGTTTGGTCTTGGGATAGATGACCAGTTCGTTAGGGTCTCCAAACTCCTGAATCCTGGCGTATTCTACGTTAGTCCCCACGTCAATGGCCATGGCTGTACGGCCCTGCTTGTATGGCTTGCCCTCGTGGATTGATCTTTTCAGCCGCCCGGTGTCCCTGGGTGCTTTCCTCGTGGCCCGCTGTGCCACCAGCTTGCCAGACAGGATAAGCCCGATCCTCATCCCGTTATCGGCCTTGGCTGCCAGTCGTCTCAATTTGCCTGCCGTCTTTGTCGTGGTTTTTGCCATTTTTCATCACGTAATGATAAATAGAAAACGCCCCGAGCTGTTACGCTCAGGGCGTTTGTGGGAATGGGGCGCTCTATGGCGCTATATTTAGGACTTTATGTGTCTTCTTTGTCCGGTGCCTTGTAACCAGGATGCCTTTCCGGCTCCTGATGCTGGCCCACGTAGGCCAGTCCAAAGGCGGACAGGTCAATGTATTTAATTATACCACGATTCACTATTTCAATCAAGCAGCGCCGTGGGTCAATTTTGCACCACAGGCGCGTCTTGTCTCTGATCTCTATCCAGTTCATTGCTGGCTCCTACTCCTGACGATGCGGCTCACAGTGTACTGCTTTGGCCCGTACTTTGCCCGTCTGCTTGATGGCTGTACGCCCAACACGCGAAACCGGTCGTTGTAAAACTCGTGGGTCAAAGGCCATACGACTTGAATCTCATCCCGTTCGTAGACCGTCAGGTTGCGCCCCTGTAGCAGCAAATCGCCAATTTTGTCCACTTCCATCCCTTGTTCTAGAAGCATCTGAGATGGGCGGCGCAAGGTCAACCGGGCATAAATATCCTGATAAGCCACCGTGCCGGTGATCATGGCCCCACCAACCACGTCGTCTGTGTCCTCGGTCATACGCCAGATATTGACCCTGATGTTTAGCCCGGCGGTCATTTGCATCGCCCCTTGAGTTTGGCCCGTACCAGTTTACAATCATTTTCTGGAAGCGTGAGCAGCATATCATATCGCCCAAACTGGCAGACACAATTCTGTCCCACAAAGGCCACGAAGTTCAGGTTGAGCGGCATATCCAGGGTGGGCAACCATATCCAATCATCTGTAGGGCCTTTGGGCTTTTCCGGCCCCGGTTCTTCCGGTTCTGGCTCGGGTTCCGGCTCGGGTTTTGGTGTCGGCTCTTCCACGATCGGATCGGACAAGGCAGGGCGTTCCACCGCCCCGACTGCCCCGACGACGGCCTTCATGCCCCCGCCCTCTTTGCGCCAACAAAAGTCTTTCCATTCCCGCTGTGGTGCTGATAGGATGAATGCGCTGGCCGATCCCAGATAAGAATACTTGAACAGCTCCCGATAGTAGGCTACATATTCGCTTGCAATAACTTCTTCACTGACCGGATAACCTGACTGGCAATTTGAGTTGCCAAACTCGGTGATCTCTATCATCTTGCCAGGATACTTGCCGTGGTAGTGTAAGAAGCGCAGGCCCCAGAAGTCGGACAGGTGGTTGCCCTCTGAGCCGGTCGGGTTCTGCCAGTAGCAGTGGCAGCTCAGCCAGTCGGCCCTCTCTATGGCCGGGCGGCAGATGTCCAGCCATTCCAAATCTCGGTGTGGGATGGCCAGCCCTGGAAAGCCGAATGATGCCCAGGGAAAGGCGGCTTTCAGGCAGTCATAGACCTCTAAAAACCAGTCGTTGAACGCCCTGGCATGATCGTCCGTCTGCCCCCATCCTTCGATGCCATCAGGATGGTTTGGCTCGTTGTGGACTTCGAACTTGGTGACTATGGCTTCAAAATTGGATACTTGTAGAGATACATGCTCTACAAAACGGGCAGGCGATATTGCATCGCCTGTTGGCATAGATGCATAGAGCCTTACCAGTAGCTCTATGCCTTTGAACGATTCAACCAGGCGGTGAGCGACAATGGGATCGGTAAAGCCCATCAGCTTGACAGCTTCCAGCCTCGCCGTTCCAACCGCCTGGTAGTCTGCCTCTTGCCAGGTGGACGCATTGCGCCCATTCACGCCTATTCTGCATGTTCTAGCCACTGTTTCCCTCCAGCGCGGCAAGGAACTTATCTGCTTGTTCCCTATCACTTTCTTTTTCCAGGTCTGGCAACATAGAATATTCTGTATTCATCTGACGGCTCCACCGTTTCACAGCACATGCCGGTATGGTCATAGTCCCATCTTTATTTTGACTACACTTGCCGAACAAGTATTTCATCCAACCAGACCATTGGCTATGTGCAAGTTCTGCTAGTCGTTCTCTTTGACGATCCATCTACCACCCCAGTTTCATCGCGCCCATCGCCTTGAACTCTCTGAGCATATTGGCCCCATAGTTGGCCCGCGCTGAACTGCCCATTGCTGTATGTCTAAGCTTTGTTCGTGTCTCCGAGTAGCCCCCAGCCCCGAAGGACTGTACACCGGGATCACCAGGACCCCCTTCCGCACCAGATGGATCAATCATCTGTTCTAGTGCCAAGTCTGCCCATGTCGTTAGCCCCTGAAGCAACCTCGGATCGCTGGCTGCCTCAGCAGGCAACCCAGCCCGATAGACCACCCGGAACTGATATGGCACGCCATAGCCCCATGGTGATGCGCTACAGGAACAGCATGATGCACAGGCCGCCCGGACGGTATTGCCCACCTGTCGTACATCCAGGATCCCGTTGTCTGCATCTGCCAGCCATGCGCAGCCCTCTATCTCGATAGCTGTATCGGCACATCCACAACCCGCCTCGTGGATAGCTGCCACACTGGCGATGCTGGATATGAAGCCGTGGTCAAGCTTGACCATCTGAGACATGGGCGGCCATTGATAGGTTCCCGTGACGGTGGTAGGCGCAACGAATGTCCCGATCTCTTCGACGGCCTTGCCTTCGGCGATGCAATATGCTGCCGTGCGCTGGGCAGCCGTAGACGTGCCGGTCTGGCCGCCGTAGGCCGTGAATATCGCATCCGTGAGAATGCTTGGCGATGAAAGAACGTAGAGTGCCATAGCGCACCCCCTCTATGTGCCCCAGATGTAGTTGATCACTGCGCCACCCGCCGCCTGAATGACGCGGATGCGGGTCGTATCGCTACAGGCGATGATCGCCGGTGGTTCCGTCGTGAGCAGTAGAAAACCAACCGTCGCCGTCGGAACAGTGCCGTCCAGTGTATAGCGCACGTTCTGGGTATCGCATTGGATCATCAACTTGTCTGCCCCATCAGGCCGCGCCGCACTCAGGTCTACCGCCGTTCCCAGGGCCGCATTCCGCGTGTGACTGCCCACCGGGTCGAACGGCGCAACCTGAATCTGTTGTCCGTGTGCCATCAGGTCTTTCGGTCTGTATGGTTCACTCATCGTATTGCCTCCTTAGCAGAACCTCCACATATCCCAGGCCAGCAAGTGCCCGCACCTGGCCCGAAAAATCATCTCGTTCCGTTTCAGTGCAAAGCCCTGTCCCGTCGCCCGGATCGAGCCGCCAACGTGGTGGGTGGCGACGGCCTTGGGCTGATAGACCACCTGGTACTCGTTGCCCCTGGCGGCGATGCAAAATTCAACGTCCTCGTAAGTGCCCCTTCCATACACCAGGTTGAAGCCGCCCTTGGTCGGATCCCCGATCTGTTTGTAGCGAGCTGCAACCTTGTTCCACACCTCCCGGCGGGTCATGATACACCCGCCCGTCACGGCCTGGACAACCCGCCGCTCGTTGACCTTCGGGTGGTCTGCATTCCAGCCGATGTTGGCATGAACCACGTTGCCCTGGATGTCCACGCACAGCCCGGCGTGTTGGATCGTTCCCGCCGACTGGATGGGAATATCCGGGCCATCCGGGAACAAGAGCTTGGGGCCGACCACGCCGACTTTTGGGTCATCGAACTCGGCCAACATGGCCTGGATACAGCCCGGTTTTAGCACGATGTCTGTAGACAAAAACAGGATGAATTCCGACCGCCCTTGCATCGCCCCCCGATTGGCCGTCCCTGGAAAGCCCTGGTTTTGCGCATTCTTGAGGATGGTGTATTCTCGCGGCAAGGTCTCGTAGTAGGCCAGCATCTCATCCAGGTTTGGGCTCTGGTCATCTACCAGAATGACGGATAGTGGCACGTCGCCCCGTGTCTCACCCAGCGATGTCAGGCATTGCTTGAGCAAGTCCAGCCGGCCATAGACCGGGATCACCACGTCAAGCAATGCAGTGGGCCACGTCACATTCCTGTTATGCGCCCGTTGGTTTTTGCCCTTGCGCCGTTTGGTCATGCCTGCTCGATTCTCATCACGTAATGATAATTAGGCCGCTTTAGGCCCGCGTCATGGCCGCGCCGCACTTTGAACATGCCATCTGATAACACGGCTGGCCAACTTTGTGCTTTGCTTTGTGCCCACAACTCGGACAGACACAATAACCGCCCGGCCCCGCCGCTTTCGGCCCTCCACCAAGACCACGCCCGCCACCGCGCCCCACACCGCCTCCACGTCTCATTTGATTTGCCTCCTATTTCATGTATGAAAAGGGACCGTTGCCGTCACTTTTCGGTTGCGCGACCGATAGCCACTTCCAGCACATCAGCCGCCTTGTCCCACGTCCGCGCCTGGGTATATGCCTGTGCTTTGTCAAGCATCGCTTCCCGCTCTACCGATGGCATGGCCGCCAGATGCTCCATGGCCTCGATGCCACTGTCCAGCCCGGCCAGATAGCGAAGCGAGTTGCCCCACGGATCGACCATCACATAGTCTGGCTCGATGAGTATCCCGCGCCCATCCCGGAGGTGTTCAGCAATGGCACAGCAATTCGTCCCGATGACTGGCAACCTGGTCGCCATAGCCTCCAGCACTGGCATGGCCAATCCCTCTGCTTTGCTGGTGAGCAGGAATGCATCAGCCGCCACGAACAGAGACCAAAGAGACTTGAACGGAATGCCGCGATTATACATCATCATCCGCTCGGCCACGTTCCAGCGCATGGCGTAGTCCTGAAGCTTCCAGCCCACCGGCGAGGTGGGCCTGGTCACCAGATGCCATTGCGTGTCCCGTTTGCTGTCCTGACGGGTGATGTCCAGCGAGAAGTGGGCGAATATCTCCATGGCCCGGCTCAGGTTCTTGCGTTCCTGGTTGTCGGCCACTGTCAAGACGACGAAAGTATCATCTGGCATCCCCAGCGCCAAGCGTACAGCCGCCCGTTCATCTGGGCTGGCAGGTCGCCACGCCTCACAGTCCACACCGATGGGGATGAACGTAGACGGCACACCACAGGCGGCCATCTCCTCGACACCGAATTGGCTCATACAAAGCCGCTCATTCATGCGCATCAGTTGGACGGCCCACGACATACATAGCGGCGGCCCCTCCAGCGGGAACAGGCCGATATATGGCACGTCGCCGGGCACATTGAGCTTTTCCATCAGGGCCTCTTGCAATGGAATGTCGAGGGCCACCACGACGGTATCTATTGTGATAGACTGTCTGAGCAAAGTGACCATTTGCGGTATCTGAAACAACTTGGCAGGCACGATGCGAAACGGATGTTCATGCTCCTGCCCGTTGTAGCCCAGGCCCAGAGCGATGACATCATGGCCCCGCTTGGTGAGCTGTGAGCAGAGTGCTACTGCTATATTGGCGTACCCGGAGCCGCGCAGATCAAAATCGGAAACGTATATAATGGACATGCGCCCTCACTTGGTCACCATCGGTAGGTAGATTTCTGCATAGCCCTCCACTGTCCGCACCAGCCAATATCGCTCCTCATCCTGATAGGTAGCCTGTCCTTCTGGCGGCACGTACACCCCGATCACCTCTTCTATCGGGTTGCCATCCACGTTCACGCACCCAGCATCGCGCAGATCCCACCACGGGCGTACCCATACCGTCACGGTCTTCGGTTCCGGATCGAGATCGGCCATGAAAGTGAACGGCCCGGCAAACAGCCCGGTTCCGATCTCCATCGGCGTGGATTCTCCAATCTCTATCCGGCCGCCATAGACGATAAATCCTTCGCCGTCCTTCAGCCGCCAGTCAAGATACATCGTTACCGGCTCCATAGATACACAATAAGCCTCAACATAACCTTGTGGCACGGATGGGTCATCCCACCAGATTTCAACACTGGCATATTCCCGCATCAGTTCACCAGAAGGCGGTTTCTCAACCGGAACCGTGACGATGGGCGATTCCGGCGGCGGAATGGGGGACTGGTGCCAGCAGCCTGGGATAGCAGTTATGGTCAGAGTAACACCAGATGCCGCTGCCATAGAAATCACAACAAGAATAATGATGCCAATTGCAACCAATTTGTTCTGTGTCATCTCTTTCATGCCATCTCCTTTTCTTGTGGAAACTCCCCGGTCTCAATAAGTTGCTCCCACTGCCCACAGATTCTATTCCAATCGAAACGCGCCCGCGCCCGTTCCTGCATTTTTGCCCGTTCGCTATCGGGCAATTCCATCATTTTGACGACAAGCTGTGCAAATCGTCGCTGCCATTCCGGATCTGTAGCATTGCCTGTCAGCTCAGCCCCGATTTCATTTGTCGTCCGTAGCGCCCCTGTATCACGTGTTACCGGCGCGGCCCCGGCGACCTGGCATGCAGCAGCGCTGATACAGAATAACTCCTCATAGGTGCAAGAGTAGCTATGTACCTGGGCCATCATTTGTTGTTCAACCATCTTTGTCCTGGGTATGGCCCCGAGGAACAATATGCCCGGCACATGCAACCATGCCATTCTGTGGTGGTGGTTGCCCGGCGACTTTGAGCCCCACAGCCGATAGTCCCCGGTGATGACCAGGCTTGCATCAGGTCTCAGGTGACGAATCTTGGGCCAGATGCCATAGAGCACCTCCAGCCCCCGCTCGGCGATGCTACAGAAGATACACCTGCCTGGGACGCGCTCAATCGGCTCGGTATAGTCGGCCAGTCTAACCCCCAGATCGATGTGCCCGATTTTGCCATCAGGCACACCATAACTATCCTTGTAGTAGACGGTGTGGTAGGGCGAGATACAGACCACGCGGTCCACGAACGGCACGATGTCACGGGCAAAGTTTCCTACGGTGAACTGGTCGGTACTCCAATGGAGCTTGATACCGGCCTTAGTACTCTTGATGTGTTTATTGGGCGATCTAAAGATTACGAACACATCCCTGTTTTCCCGTGGCGTGAAGCTTTGCCGCTGATGGTATTCCACACCGCCATGGTTGCCCACGGTCACCGGGTCGTTGTAGATCCGGATTCTGTGGCCCTGCGCTGCCATCGTCTCTGCCCAGGACATTAGCGCCAGCTCTGCCCCACCCACGCCGCGCCCGTAAATGTCGCTGGGTATGACGCCGATGGGCGAGCCGTCGTTACAGAAAAGGTCAATGGTCAGTGGCATTGCTATCAACTTTCATCAGTTCTAGTTTAACGCCATCCGTCAATATCGCCACAAACAAAGGCTCGTTTCCTTTTAGCCAGTCGTGGAGCATTGTGTAGACCGTCTCGTATAAATGCAATGCTGCATCTCTTGGTGTATCTGGCGGGCATGACAGCGCGACTATGTACCGCTTGGATAGTTCAATCTCGTAGACTTTGGGATCTTCCGCTTGAATTTGTACGCTCATGGCGTTCTCCTTATCCTTCTATCGTCTGTCCTGCCACATTTGGAAAGTCTTTGACGTCTACATAACTTGTCATGTGCTTGCCTGTCTGTGCATGGGTGAGGCAGACAAACATTCTGGCTTGTGGATCTTCTGGCATGATGACTACAGCAGGGCTGCCGCAGGTACAGAGGTAGGCCGATGACTCTCGCTCATTCGTTGCATAGATGAAATGGTCATCATAGGGGGCGCACGGCACAAGGCTCCTCCACTCGATGACGAAAAGTTTGTCCCGACGGGTGATAACAGTGCCCGTGAGCGTTCTAGCCGTTTTCGGTGAGCCGTAGTGGCGAATGACTGCCGGTGCTTTAGCCATCACAAATACTTTTCCATGGCGTCTTTGATCTCTTGCTCGGATCGGCCTCGCCTTTTCAGTTCCCGTATAAAACTGGCCTTTCGGCTTCTATGGAAAACATAGATTGCCGCCACTGGCGAGACAATCAGTGTAAGCACGGCGCGAATAATAGTTATCGTTTCCGGTGTCATCATACATCCTCCAGTAACCTATCCATTCTTATATCATACCTTACTATTACAGATACAAGGTGATCTTCTATGGCCCTTAGAACCTTTTCTTCTGAAAAGCCGTATGCTGTTAGCTTCTGTATGAAATCGTTTTTATGCCTTGTGTGAAATATGTAGACCATATTGGTCACAGTCATTATCAAGCAGGCTATGGTAACTACTATTGTCAACATCTTAAATCTCCCTCAATATCTGCTCTATCCGCGCATCCCATGTGTGGGGCTTGACGGCCTTCATGCCCTGCCCCGCTATCTGTGCCGCCTCTGCCGGGTGGTCTCGATAGTAGACCACTTTCTCGACGGCTTCTTCCATCGTCTCAAACGTCACCAGGTCTCGCCCATCCAGGAAAAACCGTCCCAGATCCGGCACCTGATTGACTACCGCCAAGCGCCCCATTCCCAGAAGCTCAAAGCACCTGGCATTCAAGTCAAGCAGGCTCGACCAGTTCAGCCCGATGGGGGCCTGGTTGTACAGCACTCTGGCCTCATCGTAGACCGGGCCGATGCTGAAATGGACGGTGACGCCCCGCGCCCTGAGCTGGCGCACCCACTCTATACGCTGGCGGTAGTGAAGTCCCAACAGGCAGGCGTCAAACTCTCGTGGCTGGTCTTCCGGTGCGTGCCACATCGGATCGTAAGCGTAGGGCAGGTACTCATCCCCCGGCTTGGCATAGGTAGCCTGCATACAATAGAATGTATCGGCCATGGCCCGTTGTTTATCGTAGTTCAAGACGTGTGGGTCTGTCGCCACGATGACGTTCTTGCCGTGTTGCGGCCTACCAATGAGATGAAACCCGGCGTCCACTTGCAGCCACAGGTCGGGGATAAAGCCACGCGATTTGAGTTTCGCTTCAACAAAGGTGACGGGCAACGTGCGAAATGTATGCGCGTTGGGCAGCGCCATATTGGGTCTGCCAGCGTATTTCTGTGGCAGGTTCATCCCGCCATCCCACGGTATCCAGCAACCGGTATATGGGCCAACAGTGAACAGTTCCACGTCCTTGCGGCGTCTAAGGGCCGCCTCATAATACCTCAATATGGCAAAGGGATAGTAGATGCCGGCCAGACAAACCTTCATTCCAATGCATCCTTGGGCAACTTGACCCGTGGGCCATGTGCCTCTAGCGGGTGGATCTGCGGGTAGCCCCACGCAGCATATCTCGCCATTTTCATCTGTACGGCCTCCTCATCAGGCAAAAATAGTGTAGCAGGCAATATGGCGGTGGAAGGTGTTTTCGCGGCCCCTTCATGCCGACCATCTTGGTGTCGAAGCATGTGTGCTTGCCACTCGGTTCCTCAGACCTGATGTCAAGTTCTGCCGGTCTCCATGCCCATAGTGACGGGTACTGGCTCAGGTTGACAAAGACTTCATCTTGTCCCCACAGATACAACCGGTGGGCATAGATCATCGGCTCTGTGACGCCTGCCATGATGGCCCGCGCTTCTCTATGCAATCGCGGGTTGGGCCAGCAGTCTGCCCCATCAAGACAAATCCAGTCCGCTTTCTCTTCTTTGGCCCAGTCTATGATAAAGTTCAGGTGTTGCGGTTCAGGGTTCATGAATCCCGTCGGATCGCCCGGCATCTCTACCCTGAGCGGAAATGACCTGACTTGCACATTATCAAATCGCTGGGCCAGTTCCACCGTCCTGTCTGTGCTTCCCCCATCTGCCACGAGGATAGCATCTGCAAAGCTGTAGCCCTGGCAGAAGCTCTCTATGTTGCGCTCCTCGTTTAGTGTCTTGGTGACGACGATGATTTTCATGCCGTCCGTGCCATTTCCCGCCGTTCTTGGAATGTTGCTTGCCCGAAGTGACGGCGAGGGTTGCCACACATTGGACAAGAACAGCGGCAGGGCGTATCAATGACCATATTTGCTTCTCGCGGACTCGCACACCCTCCCCAATAGCGTATGCGTTTTCTTTTCAACCTATTTCTGTGATGTCGCCGAACAGACCGCTTTGTGCTCTTCATGCCGCCTGCCAAAATGCCTTGAAATCCCCATCGCCCAGAAGTTGCAGATCAACAAAATCCTTCACAAACAAAAAATCGCATATGTCCTGCCACCTGGCCTCAATGATATGTGTACCAAGATAACCGGCCCAGTCTTTTCCAGATGCACCAAGGGGTGATTGCAAGCCAATAAAACTAATGCTTCTTGGCAGCCTTCTAATCAAGAGTACCAGCTCCCACCATCTGATGTGCTCGATGAAATGTGAGGCGATAAGCACATTGGCTGATGGTAACTCAATATTCCAGACAAAATCATCTGGTATAATCGGCTTATACCTAGGTAATGCACAAATGGATTTTTGTACTGCGGCCTCGCATATTTCATAGTTGTACCACTTTATAATGCTTTGCCTACCAAGCATTCCGCAAGCCAGTTCGCCTTTCCAGCCACCGATCTCTAGCACGGTTATCGGACCAACGGCCTCAATTACATAATCCAAGAATCTGCCAAAAGCATCGGCATTGTATGCTTGCTGGAGGGGATGGTCAACCTCTACCAGGTTGTAGAAGTCTTTCATCTCCTTGTAGGTCATCGTATCGTATCGTTCCCGCCAGGCATCAAAGTCAGTGACATTCATAATGCGTCTTCTACGTTATCCACCGGCAAGCCCTGTGCCTGCCTGATGCGCTTTATCCGCACTGAATACTGTTGTGGCGGTCGTGGCGGTGGGGGCCATTGCATTTCCGGTTTCTTTTGATACTGCACTGTGGCCATCCGTTCCAGCGACTGGATGACCCTCTCCTGTTCTATTCTGGCAGGCTCATATTCTCCAGCACTGACGGCATTCATCAGGTAGGCCGCCTCGCTGGTCAGGAGCCATGCGTTGATCGTGCCCACGTAGGGGTGCGTCCTCAAGAACTCATCCGGCGAGGCTGCTGCCATGCTCCCGACGGTGACGCCCTCGCTTTCCAGCCTTTCGGCCAGTCCGGGGTCCATCCATTGGATGTCTGTCAGTTTCAAGTCTATCATGCCGGCGATCCTTTTTTGCGATCCTGCTTCTCTAATAGCCAGCGATACTCGATGTCACACGACATATCCTGCCACATGACGTGCCATCCCGCCCGCTTGAACAGTACCCGCCATTGCTCTGGCAGGAGTGTGTAATAGTGCTGCCCCCGCCCGTAGCCATGCACTTCTATGGACGGCACAATGACGATGGCCCATTGCTCTGCGACCCTGTGCCATTCCATCAGTGTGAGGAGTGGCATGGGCGAGTGTTCCAGAACGTGGCGGCACCAAAGGAGCTTGAACTCATCCGGGCCGAAAGGCAAAAAGGTCATATCGGCCAGATAGACGTGGTGCCCGGCGTGGCTGGCCAGCATGGCGTCCTGGCCCAGCGTCACACCGACTACGTGTTCACAATATTTCCTCAACACTGGGATGGCCTGCCCCTGGGCGCATCCCACATCGAGGATGCTGCCCAGTCCGTGAAGCTTGGGAAGCCAGCTCTTTGCCAGTTGAACGATGAGCCCCTGGGTAGCATCGTCTGGCGGCTGGGCGTACACATCGCTGGTCAGCTCATTCAGGTATCGCTCCAGGTGTCTGTAGTCTCTCACTTCTCCACCTCTACCGTGCTCAAAAACCACGCCAGAAACACCGGGTCTGGCGCAAATAGTTCCAGCATCTCGTAGAACTCTCGTTTCAGTTCTTCCCACTGGATGGAACCGGGGCCGATGGGTCTGCCATCCTTGACGACTATCACCGGCGAGCCGCACGTCTCGCACTGGCCCGCATTCCACAGTAGCGCCCGGGACCTTGAGCGGCAGACCTCACACTTGACGATGTGCGTCTTGACTTTCTTCAGCCTGACATCTGGCGGCTCGACCTGGGCGTCTCCAGCCCCGTACAGGTCTACCTCTGCCCATATGGGTAATGGTTCTGGTGGCCAGTATTCACTTTCCTCTATCGGCGGGTGTGTATCCCCCCGCGCTTTGTACCTATCCATCTTGCGTTGCCACGTTTCCCTATTCGGTGCAAAGTGATGCATCAGGCAGTAGGGCGCGTTCAGGTCGATCCGCCTCTTATCGTATCTGCCCGGTATACCCACGATGCCCATTCGCCCCGGCCTCAGTGATTCATCCCCCCGTATCTGTGGCATCTGGTCTGGCCGCCATGCCCACAGGCTACGCCCTGCTATGCTCATCCGGGGCAGGTATTCGTACTGCCCCCAGACATAAAGGCGATAGGCACAGATGACCGGGGACATGGCGCGTTCCAGGATGTCGCGCATGTCGTTCCTGAGCCAGTGTATGGGCCAGCAGTCACAATCATCGTAGACTATCCAGTCTGCCCTGTCGTCTATGGCCCAGTCTATCAGGTAGTTCAACTGTTGCGGCTGGTTGTTGAAGATTGTCCCCCGAAAATCTAGCCGGGTGTCAAACGGCCGCACCGCTACATTGTCAAACATCCTAGCGATCCTGATGGTGCGATCATGGCTGCCACCGTCAGCTATCAGAATGGCATCGGCCTGAGCATAGCTTCGACAAAAGCGGATGATATTCCGCTCTTCGTTCAGTGTACGCAGAATGACGGCTATCTTCATGCCACAACTCGAAAAGCAAATCCATAAGCCCACGAGGCGATGACCACTAGCGCCCACAGCCGCCTATCGTCTGTTTTTTTGATGAAACAACATACGAGGGGCAATAGACTAACGTGCCAGAAGTAGGGCGCAATCATCAGCGTGGCGAAACACAAAGCCGTATCGCTATCGAAGCCCCGTCGCCACTGCCACCACAATACAACCGCCGCTACCGGCAGGCCCCAGGGAAACGGCGACAGGTTGTGCCGCATCCCGGTCACATCCAGCGACTGCAAGAACCACGGCCCCCATATAATAATAGAGATGAGGCTAATTGCCAACAGTATAGCTATAGATCTCTTGTTGATCCGCTTTATCCCCGCCAGCAAGACGCCCTGTGGCTTGGCTGCCATAAAAACTAGCGCCAATTCTGGGGGAGCCATCAGAGCAAGCAAGGCGATGGCATCCACTTGCCCAAAGATGATGACGGCAAGAAGCGGCATGGTAGCACAGGCCCACAGGAACCGCTCTGTATCACCCATGAACTTATAGACGATGGCCAGCGTTGCCAGAATCAGGACCCCCTCGCCCAACCAGGGGGGCAGGATGGCGATGGGCCACAGAAAGACAAACAACCATGGCGGGCTATAGTTTTCCGGGTCGGCATAGGGATTCACCAAGTTCAGTGCCCCAGGACGAAAGTGGTCATTCCAATCGGGACCAATGCCGGATACAGCAGACAGGCCCACAGCCGCCACAAACAGAAGAATGGCGACCAGTACTAGTTCTGCTATGCATTTACCACTTATCGTTTTTTGTGTCGCCGCTGTCTTCATCGCGCTTTATCCTAAATCTTGCCTTGCCAGAGAATTTGCCCTTGATAGTTCTATTTTTCTGTTGACCTCGCGCTGCGAATCCAAACTTCGTCCCCTCTAGAAAGTCTTTCGATCTCTGTTCGATCTGTGCCTCTAGCATTCTGATTTCACGTCCATACTTTTGCATGTATTTGCTATATGCTTCAGTACGGCCCTGCCGGCGCGCTGATTCTCCTGTCAATTTATCGCGGATATCTACAGCGGTATCCCATATCCGCCTAATTAGACTTCTGCCATCATTCACCTAGTCCCCACTTCTCCATAAATTTTTGCCTATTCCGCCTTGTCATGGCCTCACGCCCCCCGACTATCTGCCCCGCACTTTGGCCGAACAGATGATGCACTGGCAAAGACATGCTCACCAATTGAACCCCCTGTTGAGTGGCCGCATAGCTCAGATCGATGTCCTCATAGTCTGACGGGTGATACCGCTCATCCCATCCGCCAAGGACATCCCAGGTTGAACGGTTGACCGCAATCAGATGCCCGGCCACGTAGGGGATAAGTACCGAATCACCATCTTTCTTGAACATGTTCCAGCCGGTATTGTGCGTCAGCAGCTCGGCCCCAACCAGGGCAATAGACCCTACAAGTCGTTTCTCGACGGGCGTCACGTAGTCCCCATTTATCATTACGTCATTAGAAATGAAGATGAGGATATTGCCCTTTGCAGCATCAGTCCCCTGGTTGTTGGCTGCCCCGAAGCCTTTGTTTTCCTCGTTGCGGATGGCGGTCAAGTTGCTCCCGAAAACATCTTTCCACTGGCTGAGTATCATCGGTGTGGGGTCCGTAGACCCATTATCGATTATGATAATCTCGATGTCCTTGCGCCGGGCATACAGTCGCCAGTGTGAGGCAAGGAACTTCATGGTCAGGTCGGCCCGGTTCCAGACAGGGCAGATGATGGAAGCTGTTTTCACCATTTCTTCAAGAACTCCTTGATGACGCCAAACATGTAGGCCGTCGCCTCCTCACTCATCCCGCCCCAGGCGGGCAGGAACAAGGCCCGCTCCATGCACCGGTCGGCCTGGGTCAGTTCGCCTACGATGACATGGGGTATCTTATCATAGGCGGGCTGTTTGAGCAAGTTCCCACAGAACAGTGGGCGAATCTCGATCTTGTGTTCCAAGAGATGGCGGGCTAATGCCTCGCGGTCGAATGGAGCATCTTCCCGCACCAAGATAGGATAGCCAAACCACGACGGCTCTGCTTTGGGATGTTCGCGGGGCAAGACAAACCAGTCTACATAGTCCATGAACAGGTCGTCCGTTTCTGTGAACTGTGCGGCCCGCCTGAGGTTGCCTTCTACAACCCGCTCGAATTGTGCCAGCAGAAAGGCCGCCTGTATCTCGGTCATCTGCATGTCGAAGCCGATTTCTCGATAGGTATACCGGTGGCAAAAGTCAGTGTAAGGATCGCCGGTCGGCGTGAAGTCGCGTCCCCAGAAGGCCATGCTGTGGACTATCTCGTGCAGGTCGCCATCGTCCATCAAGAGCGCCCCGCCCACCCCCGCCGCCGTGACGTGGTGACTACCGTAGAAACTGAAAGCCGCCGCATCCCCGAATGTGCCGACGAATTTATCATCATACACACCCAGGAATGTATCGCAGCAGTCCTCTATGAGCGGCCTGCCATCCAGCGCATCCACGAGGGCGTCCATGTCTGGACTGTTGCCCAGGAGGTGTGGCACGATAGCGCCGGCGATGAGCGGATGCCCTCGGACAGCCTGCCGTACCATTTCCGCATCGATATTATATGTGCCCTCTTCCACATCCACGAACACCGGCACCATGCGGCTTTGCAGGATAGGGTTGCACGAGGTGGGAAAGGTACAAGCCGGATGCAAGATAAGATCGCCGGGCTTCCATTTGCCCAGCCGCTGGAAGCCCAAGGTGGCCAGCAAAAGAGCGGAACTGCCAGAATTAACCAGTTGCGCGTGTCTCCGCCCGTAGACGCGACACAAGAACCGCTCTGCTGCTTTGGCGAACTTGCCCGGCCCAAACCAGTCATCCTCGAAGACAGCCTTGACTGCCTCAAATTCTACCTTATCCCACACGATGCGGTTGATGGTCACCGGATCACCGGGCTCCCATTCCTTCCACTGCAAGTCAGTCATGGTTGTTCCTTTCTGCGAAGTTCTACCAGCGATTCAAGAACGGCATAGGGGTCTCTAACTGGAAAGCCCAAACTAAGAGCCAAGTTGACGGCTAATCCTGCTTTCGGTGGGCGCGGGGCTTTGCCGATTGCGTTTCCCCGCTTTACGAACTGAATCGAAACACCAGCCGCCCTGGCGATCTGCTGCCCGAGGTGATACCGTGAGATGACCCGATTGCCCGCCAGGTTGAGAGTGCCGCAGATGCCCTTGTCTACAGCCGCCAGGATGTCTTCTGCCAGATGGGGGGTATAGGTCGGTGAGCCGTAGAGCGAATCGGGCAGATGGACGAATTCACCGACCAGAAGCCTATCGGTTACATGCCCCACAAAATCGTCCCCATCCGGCCCAAAGAGAACCGTCGTCCTGACGATCAGATCGTCGTCATTGCCGCGACGTTTCAGCACCAGCTCGCCCCCGAGTTTGCTCCAGCCATAAATACCCAGCGGGTTGGGGGCAGAGAATTCCAGGTATGGCCCGAATTTGCCATCGAAAATGTAGTCTGTGCTGATGTAGACGATCTTGCCGGGGAAAGCCTTGTACAGATGAGCGATCCCGCCGGTATTGACCAGGGCCGCTTTTGCGGGTTGATCTTCACAGGCATCGACGCCCGTGAAGGCGGCGCAATGGATGACGACCTCTGGCTGTATCGCCTTGATGGCGGCATTCAAGGCGTGGAAATTCGTCACATCGGCCTCGATGGGTGCGCATCCCAGTTTGACCAGTTCCCGGCCCAGCCGGCCCCTGTGGCCCGTCACCCCGACTTTCATCGTGGCCCCGTTCGCCGTGGGTCTCCCCACAGCCAGTGATTGACCTCGGCTTGACTGGCAAAGAAGAAGAGGCGCTTGTTGCCACAGCCACGACAGTTACTGCGACGGCGAACAAGCGCCTCGGCGAGAGCGGGCGGAACCCAGGCGATGGAAAGGTGATATTTCACGACGAAAGCATGGCCACTTTCCACGCGTGGGGTAGGATTGCGATATTTGATTGCCACTTCTCCGCTCTCGTTGGTGATCATGCGTCCAACCTCTGGCGCTCTGGCGCATCAGCGCCACTAGTGGTCTATCTGTCTGTCAACTCACCCGATGACCGGGCAGGTGGTCGTGATCTGGCCGGTGAACAGAGCCGTGTACCGGCTGTGAGCGCACCGGTGCTTGGCGATGAGGGCCGTCTTGGCCCACACCTCGAACTGGATGGCCGTACAGCCCGGCGTCAGGTCCCTCAGTGATAACGGGATCTGAGTGCGCTTATACACCAGCGGGTCACCGTTGTGGGTCATGCGTAGACCAAACAAGTCGGACTGGAAGGTAGTCGAGCCCGATGCGGCCCGCGTGAAGTTTGCATCGGCCACGACGGCCAAGCGACCCACCCCGGTGTTGACGAACCCGGCGAAGTTGAAGCCGGGGGTGATGCGGTTGCCGGTCGAGAAGTTGACGATCTGGCTGCCCTGATAGCCAAGCTGGAAGTAAGCACTCAGCAACTCTTGGATAGCTTGTGGATGGCCCCAGATGTGCGTCGGCTTGGCGCAGGTCTCGGCCAGGAACCGGTCGTAGCTGATAGCCGAGATGCTGCCCGATGCGCTGCTGGTATTGACGGTACTACCGTTGGCCTCGGTGATGAGCAGTTCGATCCCATCAAACTCCAGCGTGTTGGTCGTCGCATCGCCAAGGACCAGCAGTCGGTCCCAGCCGTTGAGTACCAGCGTCATGCCGAGACGGACTTCTTTCTCCTTGACGCTGGCCACGTTCTCCATGACGAACGAGCCCATGTCCGTGCCACCCGGAACGCCCTGGCCCCAGGGAATGCCACCGATCAGGCGGTTGATGCCGTTCCAGTTGGCAGAGGCAACCGCCGTGCTGTGCATGATGTCGGAGATGGACAGGGACTTCTTGGCCCCGATGTTCTTGAGGGTAACCGTGGTGTTGTCACCGTCGTGGGCATATTCTTCCGGGCACTCACCATCTCCAAAGGCGATGTAGGTAGAGCCAGAACTGAACGCCAGTTCGTTCAGCTCGCGGTACGTTTCGGCCTGGAGGCTGGTGAAAAGCTCTGGGATGGCCTGATAGGCCGTCAGCTCTTCACACATGGCGATCACTTCCGTCGGGTCGAGCGGCGTTGGGTACTGAGCGGAAAAGTCGCCGGGGGTGGAATACTGTGGGTCCATCACCGGGTCGTTGGCGCGCTGAACCATGCCCGCCTGGAAGGACTTGCCCTGTTGGGGGCTGCCCAGGTCGAGTACTTGTTCTCCTGGCGAGATGCCAGGGCTGATGAAGGGTGCATGAATAGTCATGATAATCGCTCCTTGTCGAGCATTACCACGCGATTATCTACCACGCCTGCTTGACAGCTATGGGCCGCACTCGACAGCCCTCGCCACACCGGCTTGACGGCGATCCGTCGGTGGCTGAATCTTGTCAACTTGAAAGTCCCACGCTCCGCCTGATCATCTGAGTCAGTGGGGACTTGGCTACCGGCGCGGGATACTGCGGCGCTGGTGCGGTGACGCTCTTCTGCTGTGGCACGGCGGCGGGCGCGGCGACTGGCTGCTGCTTGACCAGCAATAGTTCCAACTTCTCTGCCAAAGGGCTGATCTTGGCATCGATGGCCGCGTCCAACATGGCCTTCAACTCTTCCACCTGGTTGGGTGGGCGCGCAGCGTCGATCTCGTTCTTCACGGCTGCCGCCAGCGTCTCCAGCGCCCCTTGCGCCTCGGTGATCATCTGCTCCCGTGTGCCGCCGCCTTGCAGAAGCGCCTGTACGTCAGTCCAGAAGGCATGACCAGGTGACGCTGGGGCGGCATTCTGTGGGGTCCCCTCGGCAGGAATCTGCCCCTCGACCGGGGTGACCGGCTTTGTATCTTCAGTCATAATAGTTGCTCCTTTGACAAGGGCAGGCTGGATGAGGTAGGCATCAGAGACATTGGCCTTGAGGGCAGCCACGCGGTCACCAAAGTCGGCAACAGCTTGACGGACAGCCCCCAATACATCAAAGTCCTCCTCATCATTGTTTAAGATATTGTCTATGACAGCCCGCAGCATTGACCAGTTATCCTGTACTTCCCATTCCAGTTCCTGAGCCTTCATAAAGGCATCGGCATCAACCAGGGACGTGGCCCCCCCGAATGGTTTCCATTCAGGGACGCCAACCGCATAGTCTTGCCCAAACATTTCCACCATGGCTTTCTCGGTCGGCAAGGGCATCTCTTCTTTCTTGTAGATGCCTTTTAGCTTGGAGATGGCCTTGCTTTTGTCTGGCCCCTCGTACTTCTGGCCCCGGTATCCACCATGGAGTGCCGCCCATGCCGCCCCCATCAGGCGGTGATCTGGCTTGCCGTTGCGGGCATATTGGAGATGCCAGGTGGATGGCTTGTCGGGATCCTCAACTGCCAAGAAATCGCCAGCAGGGAACTTCTTGCCCGCTACCGTTTTCATCTTTGCCCGTTCAACAGCCGCCTCGTCGGGCTGTGAGCCGCCGTCACCGACGGCCGCGCTAGCAGTATCATCCCCATCGGCTTTGACGATCAAGGCATCGCCAATGTCTGCCTCAGTTGCCGACTTGCCGACAAGCTCCTCTTTGGCCCGCTTTTCCAGTTCATCGGCCAGCTCTGGATCAATGATGCTGGCGGCGTCATCGTGTCGCGTTACTTTCGCCATAGATTTTTCCTCCAGTCCCAGCGAGGTGCGGGGATTCATCGGCACACGAGTCGAGGCAAAGTGGTCGAGTTGGCCTTTTAGGAATGCGCGGGATGCACCGTCAGCACACATCGGGCAGATGGCCGCCAAATCGGGCCGCGTAAACTTGAAATCGCCATGTGCGTGCTGGATGTCCCACCAGGCCGCCGAGATGCGGATCGGGGCATCCGGTGTCTGGCCCCGCTTGATGAGATCCATCTCTGCCCGGACCGCCTCGAATAGCGCCCGCCCCACCGGCGTGGGGTTGAACTGGCCGCCGACCTTGAACCGATTGCCATCCATATACATCTTGTCGGTCGTGCCGGCCTCACCGAAGCCGTCCAACGATGGGTAGTGCGACAGGCCAAGGAATGGCTGGCGCGGCGGCGGCAAAAAGTCCACCGACTGGCCCGTCTCGATGCGCTCTATCCAGTCGTGGAACAGGGCCAGCGTAGTCCGGTCATTGGCCAGGTCTTGAGATGTGTCCGAGGCCACGCCCTGCCAGCGCATCGTCCCATCGGCCTGCAAACTGGCCTTGGTGATGATCAGCTCCACCTCGACATGGGCAGCCTTAGCCACCCACTTGTCACCGACCTTTTTGTAGTCTCGCTTGACAGCAGACCAGGCGATCTTGGATGCGCATTCATCCCGGTCGGTGCGTTCTTTGCAGGTGCCATCGTAAGCCGAATTGAACGCAGCAACATAGATTTCCTTGCCGTGTGCGGGCAGTGGCTTCGGTGCATCCTGGGTTGTGATGGGCATGATGACCCCCGGTCAGGTCGCCGCTAGGTCTTCCTCACAAAGACAAACATGATGGAAACGATGTTTTGTTCCATGCCGATGAAGTGAGTGTTCATCAGTTCCCATTTGTCTTGTGGGTAATTCTCGCACAACCCAGATAGTACCTCGTAGACCATCGGGGCACCGGGAATCGGCGCATCGGCAATGCGGCGCGTTACGACCTTGATCCACGGTTCTGACTGTGCGGGCTGTTTCTTTGTCTCTGCCATTGCGGTCTTGTCCTCCTGTGGCTTTTAGCCATCATTATGGTTGCAACAAAAAAGGCGCAGACTAGTATCAGTCTGCGCCGTGTTATCCGGTTGCCCGGTTCCTGTTCGCGTTCCCCGTTTGTGGCGGGGCTATTCGGTTTCTGGCGGGTTGACCTGTTCCACCTTGCCAGGCCCTATGATGGTAATCGTATCGACGATCCCATCGTGTGGCACATCTATTATAGCAAAGTATCTGCCTTTTGTCAAGCACCTCAAACGGCGGATGATATTCATGGCCCAGGCCGGCCACTGCTCTGTTGGTGTGCTTGGCGTCAATGAGGACATATTGAGTCCTGATTAAAACGGCTCAAAATGGGCTATTTTAGGGCTAAAAACACGATTTGTCTTGACTTTTGCAGGGTTATGGTGTATTCTGGATATAGAAAATAAGACTGCACAGGAGATGCAAGATGAGCGAAAAACTTGAACAGGCAGCAGAGCAAATCAACGAGATTCTTGAAAAGGCAACAAATGGCTGGTACTTTGTTTCTCCTGGCAAACGAGCACTGACTTGGTTCAAGTGCTATGAAGCACATCGGTTGGTAACAGGCGAGCGGGCTGGCTATAGCATCAGTAGAACAGAGGCCCGCTGGATACTGGCCGCCCATAACATTGACCTTGATGCAATGCTGGCCAGTGTTGGGCTGAAATAGCCCAGCGAAAGAAAGGAACCGAACAATGACCACAATCTCAAGCTACACCCATGACCCCGACTGCCCTGTCTTGTTGGGCAACGAAGAAGCAAAAGCGGCTTTCCGCTACGAGTCCATCACCCTGGGACAAGGCGGCTGTCCGTTCTGCTCGATGTCCGTTGAGACGGAAACCGAGCTTGAGGACATCATGGCCCTTCTAGAGCGGGCCGTTCCTGCCAGCGCCCAGGACTAGCAATTCTCATTACGCAATGAAGATTGGAGATTGACGACGATGGCAATCAGCCTCGATAGCTTGCAGATTGTAATGCCACAAAGCCAGCAATATACTGACTGGTACTTGGCATCACATCGAGTTTGTTTATTCCACATTGTAAATGTGGAGACTGGAAAAACATATTGTGGCCGAGACCCAGACGGTTGGGATTGGCCCATGCGAGATATGGCAAACCTCCACGGCAGGATTGAGGTTGAGCCGAACCCAGACAGTTTTTGTCTAGTTTGTGCAAGGCACTTTTCCACAGATCAATAAGGAGGTGATGCACATGCGCTTTTTCAGCAGCGGCGTTGTCAGTACATATAATATGTAGCTCCCGGCGTCCTGCTCGCCAATCATTCAACAAGGAGGTGAGGCACATGCAAGGCCCCGTCCCACGAGGGGCCTTTGTCTATTTCTTGCGCTTCTGGCCGCTATGCCTGTAGCGCGGTCCGTACTGCTTGCGTTTCGCCATGCCGCTTGCTCCTTTCTAGAGGCAACCATAGTCCATCTTCATAAACACACTCTGGCTTTATCTTATCACGGCCCAAGAGCACTCGAAGAAAACCAAGGCGAATTACACGCACAAAAACACTTTGGCCAATGCGATGGTATCCCACCTCATAACCATGGGAACCAACAGACCAATGCTGACGCCATCTAAGACGAATAGGCCACAATTGATAAATTTTTCTGGCCTTCCAGCTATTTCCACAACAAGCACAAAAATAGTTCCCGCTTCCATCACTTGCCACTCTCACACCATATTCCTTTCTAGTTATTCCCCTGTCCACACTTCCAAGTCCCCCGCCTTGCTCATCAGTTCTTCCTCGTTGAACTCAATATGGCAGTGACATACCGATGGATGCGCCGGCGGCCCCGGTATCGAACTGGGGCCAAATACGCTTTCATACATATAGTCCATCGCCACGAAGTCCAGATCGATATTAGATTGGCAGACTGGGCAGGGACATTCTTTGCCTGCCGTCGCCCCGGTGTGGATCCATCGCTTCTTGGTAAGGCCCATCTTGTCCCACTGACCCACACGTCCCCGTGTCTCTGCCGCTGCCACCTCGGTATTGACGATGGACTTTGTGCGGTATTCGCTCATATGCGAAAGCTCGTTTTTAGACTGCCCTATGACACCTTCAGCATAGCCCCCCTCTTTGAGTATCGCGCTGACTTCTTCCCCGTCGCGGATCATTTCAGCAATCTTGGGGCTGGCAAGCCCTTCTTCGACACCGCTGGTGATGATCCGCTTGAGGTAGTACTTCGTGCCATCGTTGACCCGTGTCACTAGTCTGGCAGCATAGCTTTCCAGTTGCGCCAGCGTCCTGGGGTTGGTCAGTGTGAAATTGAGCCCGATGATATTCGGGCTGCTGACCAGGCCCTCGGTGTACAGCGCCCGCCAGGCCATCTCGGCGGCCACACTGGCCCCCTGGGCATAAGCTTGTGTCAGCACCCATAAGATGGCCGCCTCTGTTCCGGCCGGCAGTTTCCACCAGTCTTCCTCATCAAGCAGGCGCTCTAGTTCATCTAGCGTTTCCTGGTCTGCTTTCCTGACCGGTGATTCCAGGCCGTCGAATGCGCTTTCCTCCCCAAACCACATGGCGAGTCTCTGGCCCAGCCAGATGGGGATCTCGCCCTCTTCCGTCAAGGCGATGAAAGCCTTCTCCGCCGTAGGGAACAGACCCCGCGTGGCCGCTTTGACTAGCCTGAGTAACTGAGCGTCGCCAGCACCATTGACGATCTGGCGAAAGGCCCCGCTGACTACCGATTCCATCTGGCCGAATATCTCCGAGTATGGCGGGACTGCTGATACCCGTTCATCGCCTGCCTCTAGTGGCTTCTTGTCGCCATCTTCAGTTTCGGCCCTGCCGGTCAGTTCTCCACGACCTCCCTCCGATGCCTCTTTCTTTTCATCATCCTCTAGCTCTTCCGGCTTCTTGGCAAATACAGCGGGAACCGGTTCCGGTTCCGGCGGCTCTTCCACCTCAACGGTAATGAGGCCGTCTTTCGTCAACTGCTCGATGGCATCTTGGGTCTGGAGAATGCCCGGCTCGACCAGATTGCGCATGGTCACTGCGCCGAGGCTGAAAGCCCGATAGCGCAGTATCAATGCCTCCTCATCGGCCTCTACCCACACAAACTCCAGGTAGGGCGGCAGCACCCGACGGTTGAAGAAGTTACGTACTTTCTCCTTGACCAGCCCATAACCTGACCGGCGGGCCTTGCGCTCTCCCCGAATCTCCCCGGCCAGCGTCTTTGCCCCGCCAGGCTCCATACCGATGTCCGAGAGTGTGAGACCATAGGAAGCGGCCAAGATGCGGGCATACTTCGTGGTCGTTTCGGCAAACATCAGATCCGTGGGTGGGCGGCCAAACGAGATATAGTTGGCTGCCTTCTCGTGTTCATAGAGGATGCCGATCTTCTGGGGATCTATGCCCTGCAAGAGCGAGGTGTACGTCTTGATCCATTCGGACGCGGCCTGCTTCTCCATATCCATCAGGTCGAGGATGCCAGCCTCGGGTGTGTCGAGAAGCAGGTTGGCATAGTAGGTATCGCCGCGCAGTAGTAGTATCAGCGCCAGATATGCCTTTTCTGGGGGGGCCATGCCATAGCCAGACCTGGCCAGCTCCGGCCTAGAATTCATGATGATCCGGCCCATCTCATCGGGGCTGAAAAAGATCGTCTGGCCCAATTCGCCCCTCACCCGCTGGGCCATGGGCCATTCTTTGTCATGGGTGGGATAGAGGGTTGCGCCATCTACGTGGACGATGCGATAGACGTGCCCCTTGTCCCATGGCGCGAGACCTGGAGGGCCTGTTCCCGCCGACCACCTGATGGTCTCCACGTTCCCGCCGATGGGCAAATCGAGGGTGTCCTGGAGGGTCTCTTCCATCTTGGTGTCGAAGTCCTGCAAGTCGTCGTTTAGCACCCTCTCGGTGTAGTATTCGATGTCCGGCAGGTATTCATCCTGGGCGTTGGTGTCTTTAGCCCGAATCTGCCAGGGGGTAGCCAGCACATTGGCGATGATATTGTCGCGGCAGACGATGGCCACCGGCTGATTGCGCACGGCCAACCGCCACCGCTCTGCTTGCATCCACTGGGGGGACTGCCATTGGGGGAGAATACGCGGCAGGTATGCCGGTACTTCGATAGACTTCTGTTTTGGTTCTGCCATGTCAGTCCTCCGCTAAGGCGAATTAACCTTTGTCATCACGCTATCAACGGCAATGGCCCCCGCTGATAGCGCCAGCATCCGCACCATCCATCCGCGCCAACCACCTGCTAGGAATGCGACGAAAGCAGCAGCCCATATACTAGCGCACCAGAAGCAGTCCAGCGGGCCACCGAGGTGACCACTCACGACACGGGCGACATGGAAGATTCCACCAGGCCCCTCTTCGTAGACAAGAAGGGCGGTCAGTCGCCAGGTTGCTAGGATAATGAACTTTCTAGTACCTGATAAACTCAATCTCAACCCACTTCTTCTTCTCTGGCGCAAATGTCAAGGCCAGCGCGTCCATCTCATCAGGACTGTAGCCGAGCATCTCCCGCAAGGTAGCCTTATCGGTGACCTTGATCTTGCCCCGCCGGTCATAGGCATAGGATGGCTTTGTCAGGCTCTCCAGTAGGCGCTCATCTGGCGGGAGCATTGCCCCCTTGTCAGCACGCAACCATTCTCGGACGGCCCATAGCAGTTGATCCCGCAACTGAGAGAATTGGCCCAAGTCCTCCTCGGCCTCTTCCGTCGCACTCTCGCCTACTTTGATGCTGACTGCCTTGATGTCGTCCGGCCCCATGCGCTCCATGCGAGGGGCGACACCGGCCCCGATGCCCGTTGCATCTACATTCGTTACCAGGGCATTGCTTTCTCGGTGGATACCCGCCGCTTTGATGGCCGTTGCATCAGGATCAATTCCAGACCATTTCTTAAGTGGTGGCACCCACCCGCCATACCGATGACACAAAGCATTCCTGTCCTTGCCGAATTCGGCCACGTCGAGACCGTTGATTGGTCTGACCCCACTTGGCGGAAATTCCCCGAATTGAGCGATATAGGCATCGTACCGGGATCGCGCATCCATGACCCACGTTTCACTGATAAGCTGTGTCTCTGCCTGAGGCGGATAAAGGCCCAGTACCATGTACCAGAATCCGGCCCCGGTAACTTTGCGATGGCCCGCCAGCAATGGTGGTGACGTGGAACCATCCGGCATCTCTGCTGTCGTTCCGACAAGGAAGTCTGGCACTTTGAAACACTCGTTATCCGGCTTCTCATCTCCCGCTAACGGCCTCGTCCATAGGTTGATCCGCCTGACGGTTGCGTCTCGGCTGACTGCCCCAGGGATGAGATTTTCGCCGGTGATGACATTCGGGTGACTGAAAGCAGAAAGTGAGACGATGTTGGCCAATCTGTCTCTCTGCATGACATACACCGGCCCGGCCTTGCGTCTCGGGTTGTGCATGATGAGTAGCCTGGCGTGGCCGCCAGACATGCAGCCCTCTATTCCTTTGTAAATCTCCGGCGGTACGGCATCGCCCTCATCCACGATGAATAGTAAGTGCGGGGCGTGTTTGCCGCTGAACTTCGCTTCCCGCTCTTCCGGCGACCCACTGAGCGGGATAGTAACGCCGGTGATAAAGTGTTTGGCTTCCACGCCCCTGGGCATAGGCGGGGCAATGTTCATCGTCGTGAGCACATCGCCGGCAAAGAGGGCCGGCTTGTGCCTGACGATGGCCCCGATCTCTCCCCACAGCAAGCGGCGCAGGTTGCCGATGGGTGGCGCGGCGGTCGTGTAGACCTGACTGTCTGGAAAGGCTTTGTAGAACCAGGCTGCTACCCTGGCTGCACCGTGTGTCTTGCCCACGTCCGTCGCGCTCTGGGCAACTGTGACCGGATTGTCCCTAACGCTAGTCAGGACCCCTTTGATCTCATCTGTGAGACTGTCGCCCAGGATGTTCTCAGCAAAGCCGACCGGATCGTCCTGGTAGTCTGTCGGGTCCTCAATCGGCATCGTTATCAGGCGTTTGCGCCGCTCTATCTCCGCTTTCGCCCGAAGCTGTAATGAGTACGTCAATAAGGTCTTCCCCTGCTGCAAGCCGGGTGAGCTGGTCAACGGATAGGATTGAAAGATCGATGTTCAGCACCCGGTTGGCATCGCCAATCAGCCGGTGGTGCTTCGCCAGTAATGCCAAAGCAGATTGAGCATCATGCAACTCAATCTGCGATTCTTGCCCCTTGCGGTGGATGATTTTCTTGATAAGGTGGCCCCGTTCTCGCACTCGGTCCCAATTGATTGCCCCTGTCTCTGTAATGAACTGCGAGATGTCATTCCTGGCTATATCCCCGATGCGCTGAAGTACTTCCTCCCTGGTCATGGCCGACGCCTCAAAGTGTTTTCGGATCTCGGTTGCAATGGCAGGTTTTCTAAGGTTTTCAGAACCGACGGAACGCAAAGTGTTGCGGTTGCCTCGGTAGCCCGCTCTTGCTGCCGCCTCTGTTGCATTGAGACACTCTAGATATGCATCCACAAATGCGCGTTGTTTATGTCTCAACTTTGCCATGCCGCCTCACAAAAACCACAGCGCCCGCGCACCCGGCCCCAGGCACGCGGGCGCTAGAAAGGGGGGAGAGAAGCACTTGTATTTTAGCACATTTTGTGCTATACGTCAATTGAAACGAGGACACATTCAGTCTTGATTTTATCGTCAAGAAATAGGGCAATTTCACCGCTAAAACACGATTTGTCTTGACTTTTGCAGGGTTATGGTGTATACTGGATATAGAAAGTGAGCAAGGGAGACAAAAATAGAAAGGAGAAGTGATATGATGAAACTTGCGAATGGACAATACTTTGGCCTTGAAAGACACGAACTGGGCACCAAGCTGGTTGTTGACCCCAAGACGGGGCAGCGACTCACGGTGACCAAGGTCGAGCGGGGTGAGGCGCTCGACGAGTTCTGCACTGTCTGCATCGGCTGGGTTCACACTGTAGCGAAGCAACCAGAACATTGTACGATGCACGATGCGAATTTCAGTTCTGTAGCGGAACAGATGCGCTAGTGCGGCATAGCCGCAGGAGGGAATGAAGATGAGGATAGTTGTCATAACCACGAATTTGCCGCGTGCGATGCGAGAGCGCACAGCGGTTCCAGCGGCCCTACAGGCTGCGCAAGGGTGTCAGCGTTGCAAAGTAACGAAGACGATTGGCCAGTCCCGCTCCGGCTATGTTATGGCCGGAGTCCACAAGGGCAAGCACGCGGTGGACACGCCGCACTACTATGACGTTACCCCATGCGCTGAACATGAGGCGGCCATCGCGGCAGTTGCTGACCACACATACTAGAAGTTTCAATCCCCTATCAAGCGGGGCAATCTTTGTGACTAGTTGCAGGTGCTGTCGTTCTTGGCCTGGTCCTGCTTGTTTCAATCCCCTGGTGCTCATGGAGGGTGCGACGGGCGCGCCCTCAAGCGAATAATGTACGTGATGGACCTCGGGGACGTCCTGGGGGATGAGGCGTAACGCGTGGAAGTGGGAGCCAAAGAACGGTTGGCCGAAGAGTCTGCGATGAAAAAAATAGAGGACAAGCGCAAGAAAGGCATCGTCGTCAGCGTCTACCTGGGGCATGATGACAGCTCCCGCGCCCAACGCCTGCTCGACGACATCGAGCGGTATGCGGCGGCGCACCGCATCACCCACGCCGACAAGCCCGCCCTAGGCAAGGCGATCCGGGCAATCCTCGAACAGTTCTTCGCCACCGATGCCCAGTGACTTCAAGCAGGTCTGACCGTGACCTGCCAGGAGTGCGGCGGGGAGGTGGCACCAGATGTGCCATGAAAGCGACGGGAGGGTATAATGATAGTATCATCAGCTCTTCTCAGGTTTGAAAATTTGGAACAGGCGCGCCAATCGCTTGGGCTGGGAGTGAAGGGTTATTCCCAGCCATCAAAGGTGCGCCGGCTTGAGGGCGATTTCAGAACGCAAAAGATGCCGGCGCTCCTATCTCCCTGGGAAGCGGCGCCATCAAAGGTGCGCGCCGCAGAATGCGCGTACCGGGACTGGTGCGCGCTAAGGGACATTGCCGCATGGAATCGTGTTCACGAGATCCATGACGGCGGGGTGCGGACCAAGGGTGGATGGAGCGTTACTTTGGGGCGTAGGATCCGCTCCGGAAAAATCCCGCCCATCCGGCGGGTGATTTGTGAATGTTGGAATCTCATGATAGGAGAAGATGGGCACGTTTATGTGCCTATTTATTCTGAATTGTGAAGGTCAAAGCCCCCGCCACATCACCCCGGCGGGGGCAAAATTGTACTTATCTGAGCCCCTAGCCCGACTGGGAAATCAAAAGTGGAGTAGTCTGAGCGAACCCAGTAAGCTCAGAGGGGGTCAGATGGGTAGCAATCTCAAGATGAAGGAGGGAAAAATGTCAATCGACAGGGCGGGCGGTGACTACTCAGGCTGTAGCCGCCTGACACAATGCTAATACATCTCTAACGAAAATCAAACAGAAAACTAATGAATTTGTGGTAAACTATCCACTATGACGTCATCACCTGAGTTTGATGACAACCAGCTTGGAGAGCTGGATAAAGAAACCCTCATATCGATCATTCTGGCGTTGCGCCAGACTGCA